>BNJS01001903.1_pt1 | contig 231774 bp, 374 predicted proteins | sample 8540461 | NCBI WGS metagenome assembly BNJS01 (sample SAMD00202454, study PRJDB9452) | human saliva metagenome | isolation source: human saliva | place: Japan | reverse complement strand
ACGATGTCGGCGTTTCCCACAATTTCACGCTGCACACTTTCAGCCCCGCGTTTTTCAAACGGTCGTACATTTCGACCGCCATATTTTCGGCAGTGGTGCGGCAGGGGCAGGCACAGGGTTTTTCATGTTCCAGCCCTCCAAGAGCGCGGCGATTTGGCATTCGCGACCGTTGCCGCCATTGTAGATAAACGCATGATCGAAGGGGTCGGTAATGTGTTTTTCACAATGGCTTTGAGGTCGGTGAAATCCATCACCATGCCGTCTTTCGGCCCGCCCCGTATGGGGTCGTCTGAAACGGTGATTTTCGATTTTTGTAGGTATGTCCGTGCAGGTTTTGGCATTTGCCGTCATGCCCGTCGAGCATGTGCGAGGAGTCGAAGGTGAATATCTTGGTAATTTTCATGGTTTGTTCTTTAAATCGGTAACTAGCCCTGAAAGCCCATTTCGGCAGGCTTGCCGTGCGGATTCGGGGTCAGGCGGATGGTGTGATTGCCGATGCGGTCGAGCCGGAGCAGGTTGTCCACGTCTTTTAGGTTGTCTTTATGCTGCTGGACATGGTCGGTCAACAGGGTTTGCAGGGCCTTTTGTTTGGCTTCGGCGGGCGTGGCGGCGGCAAACAGTCCGAAAGCGTGCGCCTCGGCAAGCTGTCCCGCGCGATAACCACCGACATTGACGAAATACAGGTGCGGGACGTTTTCAGACGACCCCTGCGGCTCGGCGTGGTCGGATACATCGACATCGTAACCGTCCACCCATTCGACAACCTGCCAGCCGTCGATGTGGATTTTGTCCGCATCGCCGAACCATGCGGCTTTGAGCGCGGGGATGGCTTCACGGTAGTCGTCGCACACGGCAAATTGGATGTCGCGACTTCTATATTGGAGCGTCCTGCGTTACCGCCGAGATAGAACATATAAAGTTTGGGCATCTTCATCCTGACGTATTTTTGAAGTTTGGGAACCTGCCATTCTCCGCCTGCTTACCCGCCCAATTTCCTACTCAAACTTTCCGTATATTCCTCGCGTTCGGCGCGGCTTGTTTCGGGAAGGTGGGTGTTGAGGGACGACCATTTCCACCTGCTGCGCGCTTTGTTGAGTTCGGACGGGAGTTTGTCCGGCGTCCAGGGCGCTTTGCGGCTGTGCAACTCGACTTGCGATTGCGCCGCATGGCCACGCGTTTGCAGGATGTGGAGCAAATCGAGGGCGCGGGCGGCGAGCAGGGTCAGGGTTTCGGGGTCGGTGTGCAGGGTTTGGCGGCCGGTGAGCTTGTCGGAAATGGTGCGGGTATTGGGCAGGATACCGCCCAAAAAGCCGCCGATTGCCGTACCCAATCCGAGCGAACCGCCGAGCGTGGCGATGTCCAGCCCCAAGCCGATGAGTGCGCCGGTTGCCGCGCCCGTGCCGGTACGGATGCCGTATTGTTTGAGCAACTCGCTGTCGAACGGATCTTGATGGAAGGCTTTGGGTACCCAGTCGCCGCCGTCGATTTCGCTGTGGTAGAAGCGGTAGAGGGCAAACAGCCGCTGCTGCATCTGTCGTTCGAGCTGGCGGATTTCTGCCCGCATGGTTTGCAGGACGGGCGCGGGGTCGTCGTTTTCGTCGATTTCCTGCGTGAAGGCTGCCACATCGAGCAGGAAACCCTGCGATTTCGTGCCGCGCTTCTTTGTCCAGACGCGTCCATTCGCGGCGGCGGGGAAGCGGTCAGACGGTCGATGATGTCGTGTTGCGGCAGCATGGTGGCGAGCTTGTTCCATGAGTTCAATTCGCCTTCAAAATCGAAGGCGACAGTGTCGAATCCTGCGAAAACGTGCAGGTTGCGGCGCGCCAACATGGTCGTCCACGCTTCGGGAAGCTGTCCGCCGGTAAAATTGAACACGGGCATGACCGGTTTGGCGCACCATGAAAGAATGGTCAATTCATCCCGATATTTGTCGAGGACGGGTTCGCGCGCGTCGATGACGTACAACGCCATGTCGCTTTGCAGAAGCTGCCGCAGCACTTTGGGCTTCTTGGTTGAAATCGTGATGCGCGCCGTGGCTGTCGAGGAACTTTTGCAGCCGCTCGATGCCGTCGGCGCGTGCATCAGTGTGGGGTTTCAAGCCACTCCAAAAACGCCGCCCGCGTCTTCGAGTCCGGGCGTGTCGTACAGATACAGCAGCGTATCGGCGCCGTCGGTAATCGCGGCTTCTTCAACATGGCGCGTGGTGGACGGGGCGTTTTTGACTTCGCCAAAGCCGCTGTCGCGCAACAGGGTGCGCAGGAGCGAGGTTTTGCCGGGTATTAGTGCGCCCTGACGACGGCGAGGGAAAGGGGTTGGTTGTTCATCATATTTTGAAAGAATGGATTTTCAGACGACCTTTTTCAGGATGGCGGCTTAACAAGGCATTTCAAGTGCGGTCATTGGTTTTCAGACGACCTTCCTGCGCCGCCTTGTCAGGTTCCAGCCATGCCACGTCGCACTCTGCCAGCGCATTGCGCCAGTGGTTCAATGTTTCGGACAGGGTCGTCTGAAAGCGTCCGCTCCGTCAAAAGCTGCACTACCGCCCCGCCCTGCGCCGCTTCCGAAAGCGGACAATCTGCCGCAACACGCCGCGGTCGGGGACGGTTTCCGCACGCACGCCGATGAGGAGCTGGGCGGGTTTCTGTTTCAACTCCGCTTCCAAAGCGGCAACCTCTTCCTGATTCGCCGCCACGCCTTTATCCAGCCATTCCTGCGCCAGCCTGCCCGCAAACCATGTGCCTTCGTGCCATTCGGTTTCCAGCATGACTGCCCACTTGGGCGCGTCGTTTACAGGTGATTTTCGGGGAAACGGCGGATACGGTTTCCCGACGCGTATCCGCATCGACGATTTTATTCTGCCAGCGGCGGATGACCGCCTGATAATAAGGCTTCTCCAAATCCAGCTTGCTTTTGGCTTGTTTTTAAAAGATTTTACATACCGCCCAAGCCAGCAGGCGCGGCAGGATGCCGTAGCAGGCAATGCTGCCGACCAACAAGCCCGACCACGCGCGTGCATCGGCGATGTTGCCGTTCAGACGACCTTCGACCACCGCCCGCGCATCGGGGGCGGGAAAACCGAGTTTCGACGGCAGCCATGCCAGCATCTCCACCGCGCGTACCGAAGCGGCATTGGTCAACAGCGTGCTTTCCCAGTTGAACGTATATTGGCGTACCAAAAAGCAGCAGCAATACCGACACCAGCATCCCGCTCAGGGTGCAGAGCCACAGCTGTGCGAAGTCGCGCCGGCGATCCAACGCGCCGAAGGCTGCCGCCATTCGTCCGCATACAGCCGAAACACCGCCTGATTGACGGGGTCTTTACCCCGAAACCACGTCGCCGGACTGCTGAAAAACCGCCCCACTTTTACACGCAGGAACAACGTTGCCAACCATACCGCCAACATCAGCGTATTCATGCCCAACACGCCTGCCAAAATCAGGAAAAAAATTCAGCCCTTGGCTGTCCATCAGAAGGTAAGTGCCGGAAAAGCCGCCGCTAAACATCATTGTCGCCGCCACGATCCACAGCCAAAAACGACCCGGTCCGCACTTGTTCCAAGGTATGCCGAAGCCGGCGGTCTCTGTCTCATCATCTCCGCGCGGCGGATGATTTTTCCTTCCACGCCGCCCTCGACATGACGCAACGCCTCCGTCGCCTGCACGGGATCGCCGGCAAAAATATAGCCGCCCTCTTCCAAAAATACGGACAAGTTCGGCGAGTTTTCGGGATGGGTTCAACATAAAAAGGTCGTCTGAAAGGGATAGTGAAAACGCAAAGATTTTATCACAGCCCTTTTCAGACGACCTTGTATTTTAAATATGCGGCTCAGGCAAACCGTTTATTTCAAGCTGCGGCGGGAAGGTTTCCACTATTCCCCGTCTTGGAAAATCACGTCGTTTTCAAACCGCGCCATATTGTGCAGCCCGTCGGTCAGGGCGACGCCTTTCAGTTCGTGGCGGCGAACCAAGTCCAACGCTGCTTCCTTGCCGGAAACGGGATGGCAGCGGGCAGGACCCATGTGTTGGAAGCGGTCGGTGTAAAAGAGGTATAAATAACCGTCCCGCGCGTAAAGCCCGCCGTCTTTGCGGTTTATCCCGACAAAAAGCGGCTGCTCCGCCAATTGGTTCCAAACAATATATTTCACGGATTTCGCCAAATCCGCCGAATATTTTTCCACCAACCCGATCAGTAGCACATTCTCTTGCGGCGTGTTGCCGGCAAAAACTCAGCAATTCGTCATCTTCGACATTTGTAAACTGCTTGAACAACTCCTCCGCCCGCGCGGGTGTAACCTTATAGGGATTTGGCAAAACCGACGATGGCTATCGGATGAAATTGCAGCGGCAGCTTGGCATCGGTACCGATGGACAACGCTTCCATTTTTCTCGGGAAGCCGCCATGCCGTCCGCGCCGTTGACACGCATCAGCCACGAAAGCGCGCATTCGAAAATGCTCGCCGTCCTGTCCTCGGTATTCCATCAGTTGAATGCCCAACGAGTGCGCGACACGCAGGACATTACTCAAATTATTGAACTGGTCTGCCTTATCCAACGCGCCGACCAAAGCGATGCCGTCTAAAGCGCCGTCCTGTCCGTCTGAAAAAAAGCCCGCGCCGCTTCATAGCTTTCAAACACATATAAAACCGTCCGCCCGTCTTTCAGACGACCTATATAAGGGATGCCCGTCCTTCCGACACATCCGCCTGCATGGCAGACAGCGGCACATACACTTTATCTTTTCGCATAAATCGCCCGCGCCGCTCCTCGCTTTTTTTCCTGTGCGGAAAGTCTGCGCGGCTCTTGTGCCGTTTCGCCGGACGGTTTGTTCCCAAAAATTTTCGACAAAATACTCATTCGGTTTTCCTTAATGTATTGGTATACGCCCGCCTGACTGCTTTTTCTGCACAACAGAACGGCGGCAAACCGGGCGCGCAAGATTTTATCACAGCCTTTTTCAGACGACTTGCATTATCCCTAAGATACCGTCCATAATAGCTTTATGCATTAAGCAAGGAAAAAACAATGACTATCCGAACCACGACGTTATCCCTACTCACCCTGCTCACCCTCTTCCCCACGATTGCCGCCGCGAAAGACGAACCGCCCTGCCGACGGCGACGCCCTGGGTGGACCACCGCCACGAAGTCGTTTCCAAACGCTTGACAAATGGTCCAACCGCATCGACGACTGGTTTGGCGAACCCGACCCCGACCACCCTGCCGACGCCAACCTGCGCGTCATGCTCGATACCGAATGGAACCCTGACGACAAGTTTACCGTGACGCCCTCGCGTACGGGGTCGTCTGAAACTGCCGACCTGGAGAAAAAAAGTCCATGTGATTTTCGGTGACGACTCTTTGGACGACGAGTTGAAACACGAAGCCAACGCCTACCGCAACCGTACCAATACCAACGGCAGGATATTCGACGCATCCCAAAGCCGCGACAACAACGCCTCCCTTGCCGTACGCTGGTCTGAAGTATTTGCAAAACAGCGCACCGATACCGACTTCGATATCGGTATCCGCTCGGCAGCGACCTGTTCGCCCGTGCCAAAAAGCTCGAGCAATTGGCAACTGACCGACAACATCGACACCCGCTTGGAACAAATCTACCGTTACGGCATCAAGAGCAAACACCATGTCCGTACCAACTGGGAAACGCGTTACATCCCCAGCGAAAAAGCTTTATCGCCAATCAGGCACACCTGCAATACGAACACGATAAAACCGAAGACTGGACATGGGGCAACAGCCTCTTCCGCCAACACAACCTCGGCAAACACCGCCACGTCAACTACGGCGTGTACACCGGCGGCAATATCGAAAAAAACGCAAAGCCGCCCTCAATACCTACGGTCCGTTTACCACCTACCGCCAACCGATTTGGCGCAACTGGCTGTTTACCCAAACCGAAGTCAACTACTACAACAACCGCAAAGAAAACCAAAAAAACACCGCGTCGGCGCGCTGTTAAGATTGAAGCCTTGTTCTGATGCAAAAGGTCGTCTGAAAGCCTGTTAACGGATTCAATCCCGTCAATACAGCTTTCAGACGACCTTTTTCTCAAAATTTTTCAAACTTTCTCAAACGGATGATTCTTCCGAACCTTCTTCCCTGCCGTTGAAATACTCTGCCGCGCCACCGTCGAAAAAGCCCTGCAAAAATCGCCTGAGCAGCCACTTGGTCGAGTACCGCCTTCTGTTTGCGCCCAAATACCTGCGCTTCGGCAAGCAGGCTTTCCGCATATAGCGAGGACATCCGTTCATCCACCCAATATATGGGCAGGTTGAAACGCCCGTGCAGGCGGCGGCCGAATTTGCGGCTGAGGCGGGTCAACTCGTGTTCCGTGCCGTCGGCGTGGGTCGGCAGTCCGACGACCAGATGCTTGGGCTGCCATTCCCGTATCAGCTTGGCGATGGCGTTGAATTTCTCATCGTTGCTGTTGCCGGTCACAGTCGCCAAAGGATGCGACAAGCCAAGTTCCGCATCGCCCTGCGCCACGCCGATACGCGCCTCGCCGAAATCAAACGCCAAAACCGTCCCGCCGGTGCTTTTATGCATGACCGGCTCCACAGACAAAGTGCATCGGGCTGGATGCCCAGCTTGGCAAACGCAGCGGCGTAGCGATGTTCGTAAGGCATATCGAACAAAATATGCTCGTCCGCCTTAACCGTCAGCCAGACATTGTCCGTCAGCTCGCGTTCAAGCTGCCCTTTGCTCCAGCTCGAATAGCCTATGCTGATTAAAAATCTTGTCCACCGCGCCCTGACGGGATAAGTTTTCAATCACATCGCGCGAAGACGTCAGCGCAATGTCGTCTGAAAACAATCATACTGTTTTGCCAGTTGCCCACGGGCGTATGTACGACATAGCCGCGGTCGATCTGTACCGGCCCGCCCATCACGACGTGTTCGTGCTGCATCCTCAAAGGGATATTGCGGTCGGTTGCCGCAAAAATCATGTCCATCGTAATCGGCGACGGTTTTGTTGATGATGATGCCCAACGCGCCCTCTTCGTTGTGTTCGCACACATAAATCACCGAATTTTCGAAAAACGGGTCGTCCATATCAGGCATGGCAATCAGGAAATGGTCGGTTAGGTTCATATCGCTCATCTTTTACTTGTTCGGCACAGGCGCATCCACGACGCACGCACCGTAAATCTGTTTGCCTTCCATACCGCCGGCAACTTGCTGCGCATCCGCTTTAGCACCGCCAAAGCACGACACCGCACTCAAAGAGTTCTTCGGCGAACCCTGAACGATTTTGTCGCTGTAAACCAAATACGCAAACGCCTTACGTTTAGGATCGTAATAACGGATAATCTGCTGGCTCTTGAACGCCAAGCTCGCGCTGCGCTTAAACACCTCTCGCGGCTTGACGACGGCTTGCTCGTTGTAACGGATGACCTCCGCCGTCTGCACGCACGACACGGAAGCATCGCTCGCATCTTCCTCCAAATTCACCGTTTCTTTCAAACCGCCTTTTTCGCATAAGAAATATAACAGGCAACCCCTTGCACATCAGGATCGTCAAACCCCTCGACTTCAATACGGTCATTTTTCCCCAGCATATGAAAAACCGTGCTGGCACGTCCGATTTTTGTCGGTATCGTTACCGCAGGAAGCAGAAGCAGGGCGCAAAGCGCAGGCAGAATGATTTTTATTCATGTAAATAAGAAACCTTTGAGGGTTGAAAATAAAGAAGCTAACACCGTAGCTCCTACTATATAAGACCGCTTGTTCAGATTGCAAGCATCGGAAAGACCCAAATACCCAATTGAATCCCTTCCCCGACTGCAAACCTCCCCACTACAAACCCCCATACCTTTCATTCCTTTAGTCCATTCAAGGTTCAAAAAGAGAACTCTGGATTGAGCGCCAAGATCGTCAAGTTTACCGTCTGAACTTTGGCTGCAAACAAAAAGGGTCGTCTGAAAACAGATTTTCAGACGACCTTTTGAACAGAGTGTTCAACGCCCACGTTTCCAGCCGGAAAACGCGGCATCAGTAATAACGCACCTTTATTTGACTTCAGAAGGCTGCTCCCCTTTCAGATAATTCTGATAATTATATGTACCATATATTTTTAAATATTCACCTGAATTATAGATATTAAAAGTACTAAATTGTTGTTTGTCTGTTTTCCAGATGAGCGTAGTTTCATAAGAATTATTGCTCAAACGAAAGCTGACGAGAAATTTGTGACAGTCGGATCTTAATGTATCACGATCAAATTTAGAAAATAAATAGCGTCCATATAGGGTTGATTTAACTCTCGCTGACAAAAACGCTCATATGCCATTTCATGTTCAGTAACTATAGTAGTAAAATCCCATAAAGCTCTTGAATAAACAAATCAGTATCAGGCATAGGAATACCATTTTATTAATAAAAATCATGATCTGAAATCTTCAGGTACGTTTTTTTCGTCAGACAGCCATTGTTTGGCTACTAAACCACACCTAAGTAGCGATTCAGCTTCTCCGTATTCTCCGCATTCTAAATATTCCAAATACCGAAACACATACATTTGATATTTCTTCTGCGTTAGATGATAACCACCAGCCAGTAATAATATTCCAATAAATAAAACAATAACTTTATTTTTACGGTTGATATTTTTTTGCAATCTATATTTTTCATCCTATTGATATTTATTATAATATCGGTAAATATCGTATCTTTTTGAGTATACGATTCCGTCAGCATTATCTTCATTATTTTCCTATTTTTCTATACATTTAACTATTTTTCAACAAATGGCATAGTTTAAATGGCATTTAATTTACCACTCCATTCATAGAAAAAGTCGTCTGAAAACATATTTTCAGACGACCTTCTAATCTTCAACCTTTTCCAAACTAATCAGCTTGACCTTTTCCTTCACGCTTGCGTTTCTGCCCCTCGCCCAATCAACCATATCTTTGGGGTAATAAGGAGATTGGCGCAATTCGGTATCGTCCAAATCGTCAAGATAAGCGATGGCGGCGGCTTCGAATGCCCAGTAACCGCAATAACCGTTCTGTTCTGGATCGAGGTGGGATTGGTATTCAAGGTCACTCATGCCGACCATTTCGTGGTACCAGTCTTTGAGGTAGGCGTTGAGAATGGCGAGTTTTTTTCAGCCTTATCTTTTTCGCGGATGGCGTCTGAAATCAAAACGACATGGTCGTTCATTTGGACATAATCGGGGTCGGGACGGTCTTTGAAGCGGTAGTAGAAGAAATCCTCAATGGTCGAATCAGGCTCAAGCCCATCTTCTGCATTGGCGGAGGATGACGTCGAGTAGGCGCGGGGAGCAGGTCTTCGCGTTGCAGGAGGTAGCACAGCGCGATGAGGTGCAGAGTGTTAAGATAGTATTCGACATAAAAACCACGGCATCGGGCTGGTGTAGTAGCCGATTTCGTTTAATTCGGCTTTGTTTTGCTGCCAGAATTTGGTGGAAACTTCTAATGTAGAGACAATTTTGTCCAGCATAGGAGACAAAAGGGAAATCGACTCGCCCACTGTATAGCATATTCTCAAATAATCAAATACTTCGGAAAAATTTATAGCGAAATAGATGTTTTGATTCTAAAAATACTTTTTGCCAATTATTATCCCAAAATTTTTAAATTAGATAAATATCCATTTTTCTCTTTCTGATATTTTTCCTCACTCAAAAAATTTTGCCTGCGTTTTTCATGAAAAAGGAATTTTCTCGTTTTTCGTTCATGTTTACTCCCGTAAAATTTGGCTTGGTCGACACTCTCTTGATTCTGCTGATCAGTTTCAGACGACCTTTTAATCTTTAAACTTTTTCCAAACTAATCAGCTTTACCTTTTGTCTTCACATTTGCGCTTCTGTTCCCTCGCCCAGTCAATCATATCTTTGGGGTAGTAAGGAGATTGGCGCAATTCGGTATCGTCCAAATCGTCAAGATAAGCGATGGCGGCGACTTCGAAATGCCCAGTAACCGCAATAACCGTTCTGTTCTGGATCGAGGTGGGATTGGTATTCAAGGTCGCTCATGCCGACCATTTCGCGATACCAGTCTTTGAGGTAGGCGTTGAGTTCTTCCAATTGTTCTTCTTTGGTTTCGCCACGCATCGCTTCGCCGAATAAAATGGCGTGTTTGCCCATTTTGGACATAATCCGGATCGGGACGATTTTTAAAAATGGTAGTCCAAAAAGTCTTCAATAGTGGAATCAGGGTTCTAAATCGCCTTCTGCATTGGCAAGGATGACTTCGAGCAGGCGCGGAGCAGGTCTTCGCGTTGCAGGAGGTAGCAAAGCGCGATAAGGTGCAGCGTTTTAAGGTAATGCTCAACATCACACCACGGCATCGGGCTGGTATAGTAGCCGATATCGTTTAATTTCACTTTGTTTTGCTGCCAGAATTTGGTTATCTCTTCCTCTGAAGCTAAAAATTTTTCTAGAATAGGAATTAAATCCTCTATCGGTTTACCTGCTGTATATATAATTTTCAAATAATCCCAGTAGGTTTCTGCTTGTTGCCTAGATAAAAATCTTAATGCCAAATCATCTGAGAGTTTCCATTTATTATATTCAGGAATAGCTTCCAGAAAATAATTATTAAATTTATTAAATCTTTCCTCACTCAAAAATGCTGCCTACGTTTTTCATTAAAAACAAACTTGTTCGGTTTTCGTTCATGTTTACCCCTATAAAATCTGGCACGGTTGGTGCAATTCTTTTGAATCTTTGTATTGAGACGAATTTAATCCCCCAAACAATAGCAGTTTGAAATCTGAATCCAACGCCCTATTTTTCAATTCACGGAAAGGTCGTCTGAAACCTGATTTCGTTTTTCAGACGACCTTTCCGTATCAAGCTCAATCAAAATTCCCCACCTCATCACGGTTCCGCCATTTCAACGCCTGCTTGATGTCCACGGCGACGACGCGCGAGACGCCTTTTTTTCCCTGCATGGTTACGCCGACCAGCTGCTCCGCCATTTCCATGGTCAGGCGGTTGTGGGAGATGTAGAGGAACTGGGTTTGCGCCGACATTTCTTTGACCAGGTTGCAGAAACGCGAGGTGTTGGCATCGTCCAGCGGGGCATCGACTTCGTCCAGAAGGCAGAAGGGGCGGGGTTGAGGCTGAATAGGGCGAACACGAGGGCTCATGGCGGTGAGGGCTTTTTCGCCGCCGGAGAGAGGTGGATGGTGCTGTTTTTTTCTTGCCAGGGCGGGCGCGCCATGATGGATACGCCGGCGGTCAGGAGGTCGTCGCCTATCATTTTTGAGGGTGGCTTCGCCGCCGCCGAACAGGGTCGGGGAAGAAGGTTTGGACTTTTGCCGTTGACGGCGTCGAAGGTTTCTTTGAAACGCGCTTTGGTTTTGTCGTCGATTTGGGCGATGGCTTCTTCAAAAGGGTGATGGCGGCCTGCACGTCTTCGCTCTGGCTGCGGTAGTAGCCGTCGCGTTCGCGCGCTTCTTCGAGTTCTTGCAGGGGCGGCGAGGGTTGACGGCGCCGAGGGCTTCGATTTGCTGGGTGAGGGCTGCCGATGCTGCTGTTCAATACTTTCGGAGATTCTTTTGCCAACGCTTCGAGCGCGTCCAAATCGGCGGCGCGTTCGGTCAGGTTTTGATGGTAGCGTTTGGCGTTGATCAGGGCTTCCTGCTGTTGCAACAGGGCGGTTTGGGTGGCTGCCTGAAGCTGTGGCAACTGGGTTTGCAGGGTTTGCACTTTAGCGTATTGCTTCCTGCCCTGCTCCTGAATCTGGGCCAGTTTCTCCTGTACGGCGATGTATTCTTCGTCCAAAGTCTGTACGGCTTCGGTCAGTTCTTCAAGCTTGATGTGCTGCTCGTCGTTTTGGAACTCGGTTTCATAGGCGAGGGCAAGCTCTTGCTGGCGTTCCTGCCAGTCTAGGGTTTGCTGTTCGAGTCGGGCGATTTGCTGCTGGTAGTTTTGTTTTTGCTGGTTGAGCTTGTGGACGGCGACTTCGGCCAGCCCGTATTGGCGGTTGGCTTCCAACAGGGCAAGCTGCGCCTGTTTCAGACGGCCTTGCTGCTCTTGGCGGCTGTGTGCGGTGGTTTGCTGTTGGTGTTCGAGTTCGGCGGCGGCTTCCTGCAAAGTAGCGATGTCGTCTGAAAGCCCGTCGGATGTGTGTTGCAACACGGTCTGTTCTTCCGCCAACTGCGCCAGTTCGCGCTCGATGTGTTCGCGGCGGATTTGCCCTTGGTTGGTACGCGCCAGAAGTTCGGCGGCGCGTTGCTGCGCTTGGCTGTATTGGCGCGTGTGCTGCTGTTGCTGCTGCATCAGGTTTTTATGCTGCATTTCAGACGAGCGCGCGGCGACCTCCGCCTGTTTGAACGCGGCTTCGGCGGCGGAGAGTTCGGGGGCGAGGTTTTCCAGTTCGGACGCGATGCCGTCGAGACGCGCTTTTTGGGCAATCAGGCTTTCCTGCGCGGGTTTGGCATAGAGCAGGACGCTGACTTTATCGACCTGATGGCCTTCGGGCGTGAGCCAGATTTGGTGTGCGCCCAAATCGTTTTGATGCGCGAGGGCGTAGCTCAAATCAGGCGCGCACAATACGCCGTCGAGCCAGTGGTGCAATGCCGTCTGAAACGGCGGCTGCGCTTGGATTTGGTTCAGCAATGCCTGTACGGGCAGGGATTTTTTGATGCCGCCGGAGAGGTCGTCTGAAAGCCATGCCGCCTGCCCCTGCGGCAACGGCGCGGGCGGAACGAAACCGTGCGGCACGGCGCGGGCATGCAGGCGTTCGGCAAGGATGACGGACAAGGCGTGTTGCCACTCGGCGGGCGCGGTGATGTGTTGCCACAGTTGCGGCGCGGCGGTGTGGTCGGTTGCCTGCCAGAAGTCGGCGGCTTCCTGCTGTTGCGACAGGATTTGCGACAACGCCTGTTGCTGTGCCTGCAAAGTGATGTGTTGCTGCTTCAGGCTTTGGAAACAGTTTGAGGCCGTCTGAAACGCCTCGCGGGCGGCGTGTAGGGCTTCTTCGGCGGCAATGATTTGTTCTTCGTAATGCTCTTGCTGGCTTTGCAACAAGGCGGCGGCTTCCTGCGCGGCGGCGGTTTCGGCTTCATCGGGCAGGTTCAGGGCTTGGTTTTCCTGTTTCAGACGACCTTTGCGCTCTTCATGCTTGGCAACGGTTTGTTCGGCATGGGCAAGCTGCTGCTGCTTCAACGCTAACTCGCGGCGGATGCGGTTCACCTCGTCCTGCTGGGTTTGGAAGGCGGCGTTGAGCGTGGCTTGGGCTTCTTCCAATTCGGGCAGACGCTCTTCATGTTCGGCAACCTGCATCGCCCACTCCGCCAGCTCGGTTTGCTTTTCTTCGGCCTGCAACTCGTTTTCTTCCAGCTTCACGCGGATTTGCTGCTGCTCTTGATGGATGCGTTGCAACTGCGCCTGCGCCGCCTGCTTGTCGCGTTCGATGCGTTGGTGCAGGTTTTGTTGGTGGCGGATTTGTTCTTCCAAACGGGCAATCTGCTCGCGCAACACGCCGCGTTTGTTGCTCAATTCGTGTACCGCCTGTTGCTGCGATTGTTCGGCGGTCTGCAAGGCATGTACTTCGTCGTTTAACGCCTGAACTTGCGCGGCGGTTTCATCCTGCTGCGCCTGTAAAGACTGATGTTGTGCAGTTGCCTTATCGGCGGCGGCAAGCGATTGCTGCCATTGGGCGTAATCGAGCAAATCCTGTTGTTGGTTCAACTGCGCGGTCAGGGGATTTGTAGCGTTCGGCAGTTTCAGCCTGTTTTTCCAGCTTTTCCACCTGACGCGCCAACTCGTTCTGCAAATCGCCCAAACGCTGCAAATGCTCGCGCGTATCTTTCAGACGGCCTTCCGTCTCCTTGCGGCGTTCCTTATATTTGGACACGCCCGCCGCCTCTTCGATATAGGCGCGCAACTCCTCCGGCCGCGCTTCGATGATGCGTGAAATCATCCCCTGCTCGATAACGGCATAACCGCGCGCGCCCACGCCCGTACCCAGAAAACAAATCGGTAATGTCGCGGCGGCGCACGGTCTGATTATTGATGAAATAAGTTGATTCGCCCTGACGCGTCAGCTGCCGCTTGATGCTCACCTCGGCATACTGCCCCCACGCCCCCTGCAAACTGTGGTCGCTGTTGTCAAACACCAGCTCCACCGAAGCCCTCGGCGCAGGACGGCGCGTCGCCGCACCGTTAAAAAAATCACGTCCTGCATACTCTCGCCGCGAAGCTGCTTCGCCGAAGCCTCGCCCAACACCCAGCGCACCGCGTCAATCACATTCGACTTGCCGCAGCCGTTCGGCCCGATAACCGCAACAAGCTGCCCCGGCACATGAATCGTGGTCGGGTCGGTAAAAGATTTGAAGCCGGAGAGTTTGATGTGGGTCAGGCGCATGGGATAAGGACAGGGGAGAAAAAAATAAAGTGGGATTTTATACTAGTCTTCCGCGAAAAAACCAAATTCTTGAAAACAAATCCGACAGCCTGCCGTTCACGCCTGAAAATCAGGTTCGACGGACAGTACGTGTAGAAATCAGTAGCGTTGTTTACAGTATTTCCGGAGAATACTGAAACATGAACATGCACAAAAACACCCGCCTCACCCCGCACCACCGACAAGCCATTTGGCTGGCCTACACGCAGGGGAAGGAAAGCGTCACCTCCCTGGCACGCCGCTACCAAGTCAGCCGCGTCACCATTTACCGCGCCCTTAAAGCCGCAAGGGCCAAGCTGCTCAAACCGCAAACCAGTACCAACAACCGTTTCAAACAGGCAAAGTACGGAATGAAACGCCTGGTCAAGGTAGAACGCAGTATTCAGGAAAAACTCAAAAAGCAGGCCAAACGCTACAATAAATCCCTACCCGGAGAGCTGGTGCATCTCGACACCAAACGGCTGCCGCTGCTCAAAGGGCAGAAAGCCACCGATAAGCGGGATTACCTGTTTGTCGCCATCGACGATTTCTCAAGGGAGCTATACGCCGCCATTTTGCCGGACAAAACCGCAGACAGCGCCGCCAAGTTTCTGACCGAACACCTGATTGATCCCTGCCCATACCTGATTGAGTGCGTTTACTCCGACAACGGTACGGAATACAAAGGCTCGGCCAACCATGCTTTCGGTGTAGCCTGTTACGAGAACGGGATTGGTCAAAAGTTTACCCGGGTTGCCCGTCCGCAGACCAACGGTAAGGCGGAGCGGGTTATCCGTACCCTGATGGAGATGTGGCATGAGAAACAGTCGTTTGACAGTCCGGAACATCGGCAAAAGGAGTTGTGCCGCTTTGTTAATTTTTATAACACTGTGAAGCCACACCGCAGTTTGAACGGCGATACGCCGTTTGAGGTCTTGCAGGCTTATTTTTTTCTCAACCTGTTGTGTAAACAACGCGACGATTTTCTACACAGTACGCAAACTGAAAAATAAGCAATTTGCAGCAACCTGATTCTTCAAATGCGTCAGCAGGCAAACCGATAATTCAATGCCCTGCTCGAAACAGGCATATAATATGCACCTTATCGCAAACAGATTGGAAGGAACCGACGATGGACGGACAAATGGCGCTTTTTTGCTATCAGGAACTGCCGGTTTGGCAGGCAGACGAGATTCCCGACGCGCTGCGTGCGGGTCATGCTTTTGACGAGGGGGAATGGGCTTGCCTGAACGTGTTGCAAGGTCGTCTGAAATTGACGGAAGCTGATAATGCTTCTGTCGAGCTGACTGCCGAAGACGGCGATCACATGATTGCGCCGCAGCAACAGTTTACGGTCGAGCCTTTGACGGACGATACGGAAATCAAGCTCTCGCTTTATTGCGCGGCAAAAGATTATTTCAATAAGAAATACGGCATGAGCGCGACCCATTCGGCGGTAGTGGCGGCTGAAAATATCGTTCCTACGGGCAAGGCTTTGGATATGGGCTGCGGTCAGGGGCGCAATGCGCTGTTTTTTTAGGTTTGAAAAGGATTTGACGTAACCGCCGTGGACAACAATCCGCAGGCGGTGCAAAACGTCAACGAGTTGGCACGCATCGAAGACCTGGACGTGCGGGCGGTAGAATATGATTTGAATGCCGCCAACCTTCAAGATCATTTCGACTATATCGTGGCGACGGTTGTGTTTATGTTCCTGTATCCGCGCTTTGTGCCGCAAGTGATTGCCGATATGCAGGCGCACACCAACCCGGGCGGCTACAACCTGATCGTTTCGGCGATGGACACTGAAGACTTCCCCTGCCCTATGCCTTTCCGTTTAAATTTAAAGAAGGCGAGTTGCGCGAATACTACCGCGACTGGGAGATTGTCGAATACAAAGAGGAACTCGGCGCCATGCATGCGAAAGATGCGGCGGGCAATCCGATACAGTTTAAGTTTGTTACCATGTTGGCGAAAAAGCCTGAAGTATAGACGAACGGGGTCGTCTGAAATATTTTCAGACGACCTTTTGGTATCCGCTTTGTTACGGCGCTTTGAACTTTTCCTACCCTGCCATCCGACCGGCAGCATCAAATCTGGATTGTGTCGGCTAGAGGCGGTTTCCACTCAGCCACGCATCACCGACAACTTCAAAAACAAAAGGTCGTCTGAAACCTTTCAGACGACCTTTTTATGATCAAACAATCAGTTGCTCAACACGTCCACGCCTTTGGGCGGGGTGAACTTGAATGCGCCGCGCGAAAGGTTGGGCTTGGTGTTCAAGCCGCCGAAGCTGATGGAGGTTTGGTTGCCGAAGCTGTCTTTCAGCTGCATGGCGGCGAGGTTGTCGCCTTTGAAGCCGATGCGGATGTATTGGTAGCCGGCGTTGTTTTTTTCTTGGGTGTTGCCAAGACGTAGTCGATGCCGTTGGACGAGCCGTCTTCTTTGAGGGAGTAGCTGCTGTCAAGGGCGTTTTTTTGTTGGAGAGGATGGCGGCGGGGCTGTCGCCGATGGTTTGGTCTTGGGCGGACTTGGTCACTTGTGCCAAATCAACGTCATAGAGCCAAATGGTTTGACCGTCGCCTACGATGGTTTGTTTGTAGGGTTTGGTGTATTCCCATTTGAAGAGACCCGGACGCAGGATTTTGAAAGTACCGTGTGCGGTTTGGGTTTTCTTTTTGCCTTGGACGGTTTGGGTGAAGCTGCCGCTGATACCGTCGGCGTCGTTGTTGAATTTCTTGAGTGCATCCACTGCGCCTGCCTGTGCGAAACCGATGGTCGCGGTCAAGGCGGAAGCGGCGAGGAATTTGAACAGGTTGTGTTGTTTCATCATTATTTTTCCTTGTTGGAAGGGGTGTGGCGCCCAGTATCGATGTTACAAAATAACAATGCAAGCCGCTTATGGGCGGTTTACATTTTGCAAACAGTGTTTTCCGAGGGCTAATTTTTTGAAGCTGCGGGATTTTTTCCTGCGGAAAAGACAATCGGGTTTCACAATTCTTTAATGTATGCCGACTGTGCAAACTGTGGTATTTAATGGTTTTTGACGCGCAACGCCAAATTGTAAAGATTATATTCCTTATATTGTTTTTAAACGCTATAATATTTGTTTTCCGAAAAACGGCAGACTTGGAATGAAACCTGATATCTATGCTTTGCTGGAACTTGCCCTGCTTTCAGACGACCCCGATGAAAAAGGACGGCTGACGGACGAGGCGTTTGCCGCCGTTCAAAAACATGGACGGTGCTGAAGCAAACACCGCGCCGCTGGACTTCCGCCACGCGGGACGGCCGCCGAAGCCTGTTTTGGTCGCGCCGTCGCAACTGACGCCGCGCAAGATGAACACGACCGAAGGCTATGCGGCGATGCTGCACGCGATTGCGCATATCGAGTTCAACGCCATCAATCTGGCTTTGGACGCGGCATACCGTTTCCGCACGCTGCCGTTTCAGTTTGTGCGTGACTGGGTGCGGGTGGCGAAGGAAGAGGTGTACCATTTCCGCCTGATGCGCGAAAGGCTGCGCGCTTTCGGCTTCGATTACGGCGATTTCGAGGCGCACAACCATTTGTGGGACATGGCGTATAAAACCGCCTACGACCCGCTGTTGCGCATGGCGTTGGTGCCGCGCGTATTGGAAGCGCGCGGGCTGGACGTTACGCCGGGGATACGCGCGAAGGTGGAACAGCGTGGCGATTCGGAAACCTGCGGCGTGTTGGGACATCATTTACCGCGACGAAGTGGGCCATGTCGCCATCGGCAACCATTGGTATCAACACCTCTGCCGCGAACGCGGTTTTGGAACCCTGTCGCCCTGTTCCGCAGTCTGATTGCCCGTTACGATATGTTTATTTTCCGCGGCTATGTGAACATCGAAGCGCGGGAAAAAGGCGAGGCTTCAGTCGCTTCGAGCTAGATATGCTGGAAGATTTCGAGCAGGGTTTGAAACAAGGCAAAAAGGTCGTCTGAAAATCCTGAATCCGGATTTTCAGACGGCCTCGGACAAAGAATATGGCACATCACCATCACGAACATCATCATCACGCACACGCCCACACGCATACCGCCAACAAAAAAAGTATTGCGCGTGTCGTTCATCATCATCGCCGCCTTTATGCTGCTGGAGGCGTTCGGCGGCTGGCTGACCCACTCGCTCGCGCTGCTTTCCGACGCGGGGCATATGTTTAGCGACGCATTTTCCTTGGGCGTGGCATTGTGGGCGTTCAAACTCGGCGAAAAAGAAACCACGCTGCAAAAGACCTTCGGCTATAAACGTTTCGAAATCCTCACCGCCATGTTCAACGGCCTGTCGCTGGTGGTCATCGCCGTGCTGATTTTCTACGAAGCCGTCAAACGCCTGCTTTATCCGCCCGAAATCGCCACGCTGGGGATGCTCGTCATCAGCGTCGTCGGTCTGCTGGTCAACATCGGCGTGGCGGTTTATATGCTGAAAAACAGCGACACCGAAGCCAACGTCAACATGCGCGGCGCGTATCTGCACGTTTTAAGCGATCTTCTCGGCTCAATCGGCGCGATTGCCGCCGCCGTGCTCATGATGGCGTTCGGCTGGAAATGGGCGGATCCGCTCGCCAGCGTGTTTGTTGCCGCGCTGGTTGGACGCAGCGGCTGGGGGCTGCTCAAACAAACGCTGCACATCCTCATGGAAGGCGCGCCCGAAAACATCCACACCGACGACCTGCTCGCCGTCATCCGCAATACCGACGGCGTCAAATCCGTCCACGACTTACACGTCTGGACGATTACCAGCAATATCAACGTCCTATCCTGCCACATCGTCGTGGACGGTAGCATGACCGTGGCCGAATCCGAACAAATCGCCTACCGCATCGAACACGAGTTGTCCCACAAAAACATCGGACACTGCACCATCCAAATCGAAAGCGAACACCATCCGCATCCCGACAGCGTCTTGTGTGCCAACGAGACCGACGGCGCACACCATCACCACCACTAAACCCAAAGGTCGTCTGAAACCCTTTTCAGACGACCCCATCGAAAAACCAAAGGAAAACACATGATACAAGCCGTATTGTTCGACCTCGACGGCACGCTCGCCGACACCGCCCTAGACCTCGGCGGCGCACTCAATACCCTGCTCAACCGCCACGGACTGCCCGAAAAAAGCATGGACGAAATCCGCACCCAAGCCAGCCACGGCGCGGCAGGACTGCTCAAACTCGGCGCAAGCATCACCCCCGACCATCCCGACTACGCCCAATGGCGCACCGAATACCTTGACGAATACGACAGCCGCTACGCCCAAGACACCGCCCTCTTTGACGGCGTGAACGAACTCATCGCCGAACTCGACAGACGCGGCATCAAATGGGGCATCATCACCAACAAACCCATGCGCTTCACCGACAAACTCGTCCCCAAACTCGGCTTCGTCATCCCGCCCGCCGTCGTCGTTAGCGGCGACACCTGCGGCGAATCCAAACCCAGCGTCAAACCCATGCTGTATGCGTGCGAACAAATCCATGCCGACCCGCAACACACGGTTTACGTCGGCGACGCCGAACGCGACATGCAGGCCGGACGCAACGCGGGTATGAAAACCGTACTTGCCGACTGGGGCTATATCGCCGCTGAAGACCAAAGCAAAACTTGGCCGTTCGACCACCGCATCGCAGCGCCTTCGGCATTGCTGAAGATTCTGTAAAACGAAAGGTCGTCTGAAAACTTTCAGACGACCTTCTTCAAATCTGCTTCTTTATTTCTTCTTCAAATAAACACCGCTTTCGATATGGTGCGTAAACGGGAACTGGTCAAACAACGCGGCGCGTTCGACAGTATGGGTTTGGCAGAGGGTGTCGAGGTTCGCGCGCAGGGTTTCGGGGTTGCAGGAAATATAGATAATGTTGTCGAATTGCGAAACCAACTTCAGCGTTTCATCATCGACGCCGGCGCGGGGCGGATCGACAAAAATCGTGGAAAAACCATACTCTTTCAGCGAGATGCCCTGCTCTTGCAGGCGGCGGAATTCGCGACTTTGCGTATAGGCTTCGGTAAATTCTTCAGCGGAGAGGCGGGCGATTTTGATGTTGTCCCTTTGGTTCGCCTCGATGTTCCACTGTGCGGCGTAAACGGAAGTTTTGGACACTTCGGTTGCTAAAACCCTGACGAAAAATGCTGCGAGAGCGGCAGGGGTGAAATTGCCGTTGCCGCAGTAGAGTTCAAGCAAATCACCGCCGAGGTTTTGTGCAACATCACACGCCCAGCCGAGCATTTTTTTTCGCACACGCGGGCGTTGGGCTGGGTAAAGCTGCCTTCGACTTGGCGGTAGCGGAAGGTCTTGCCGTTTACGTTCAGCTCTTCGGTGATATAGTCTTGAGTCAAAAACAATTTTCTGCCCCCTACTCCGACCGATGATATGGATGCCCAATTCACGCGCCAAGGTTTCGGCGGCACGCTGCCACGCTTCGCCCAGTTTTTGTGGTAAATCATGGTAACGAGCATCTCGCCGCTCAGTGCAGACAAAAATTCTACGGCGTACCAACGGTTTTTGAGTTCGGGATTTTGCACGGCGGCTTCGATGAGCTTGGGCATCAAGGCATTGATGGACTCGGAGGCGGCGGGAAATTGGTCGCAACGTATCAGGCTTTGCGCCGCTCGCTTTCTGCCCGCGCTCGAACATGGCGTAAAAACATTTCGCCGCCTTCGTGCCAGATGCGGAATTCGGCGCGCATCCGGTAATGCTGTTCTGGGGATTCGAAAACTTGAATTTCAGGAAAATCCAAACCTTGAAAAAGCTGTTGCAAGTATTGGATTTTTTTGGTCGAGCTGTTGCGTATAAGCGGTCATGTCAGATTAATCTAATAAAAAAACAATCAGCGCATTATAATATAGTTCAAAGAGCAGATTACGGCACTGCGCCAAAAACAGCAAACCCACCGCCCCAATACCCCATAAATGCTTTCTCAAAGCAGTTTCAAAAATTTTGGAAAGCCACTCGGGCAGCCGTTATTTTTTTCTGATCTACAAGCAAAAAGGCATGCCTAAATTTCAGCGAAACTTCCGGCCCGGCATTCCATCGATTTACCCATTCAATCTATATTGATTAAGTAAAAATAACATTATAGAATATTCACTCTTTTTAACATTTCATCTTGGGTACCCATCATGTCCGCCAAACGCTTCCTCATTGCCGCCTTCTTGTCCGCTTCCGCATTCGCCGGTGCTGATGTTCATATTGATGAAAGCATCCCCTATCGCGATAAAGAAGAGATTGATAACCGCATCGTATCCGAGTGTTTAGAAGTCGGCAGCATCATGTCCGAATCTTTGCGGGAGAGTGCGGCAAAAAGCGGGGTGACCGTCGTGCGCGATGGTCTGAAACAAGACACTTACGCAGACATCGCCATCACTTCCGCCATGAGCGCAGGCAATGCCTTTGTGGGACACGCCAAGGGCTTGGCTGTTTCTGTGACTTTGTATATTGACGGCAAACAAGTCAAAAACCACATTATCCCGCAATTCTATGGGCGGCATGTTTGGCGGTTTTAAAGGTTCTTGTTCCGTCCTGAACCGGACGGCCAAAGTTTTGGGTACAGATTTGGCCAAATGGATTATCCAAGAACAGAAAAACCGCTCAGGCTAAATAAAGCGTTTAATCAAAAGATTGGTTTGCAAGCTCCGCTTCTGCCGTCAAAAACCAGTGATAGCGGGGTATCGGTCACACACTGTACCAATCTTCCCATGACGAGTCAGTGCGAATACAAACGCGCCCCTAAATATAGACTAAAAAGTCGTCTGAAAAACATCCGCACCCATGCGAAACGTTTTCAGACGACCTTTTGCTTATCTTAACCAGGATAGAAACCTTATTTCTTTTAACGCCCGAAGCCGATATAAGTTTCTCCGCTGCCTTGGTTGCGGCTGCGCCAAGTGTCTTTGGCACCGGTTTTTCGAACCCAGGGCGCATCTTGTTCGACCTGCCACAATACATCATTGCTGCCGCCGATAGGATGCGAACCGCGCATACCGACATAGCTGCCCATGTCGCTTACGCCGTTATTGGAAATTCTGTGGCTGCCGTATTTTGTGTTGGAAGCTTCCACTCCGGCTTTCAAATCGCCGTAAAAATGAACTTCCGCCGCAGCCAACGCAGGCAGTGCGAGTAAAGACAAAATTAGAATTTTCTTCATTATGAAATGCTCCTTATGTGACATCCCTTCTGCACAAGCAGGCGGGAAGGGTTAGTGCAAGGCGAATTCTACCGTCCTAAAAGTTTGTGTTTGAATTAAGAAAGAAAATTCATGCAAAGGGTCGTCTGAAAAATGTCAAATCAGATTCAAACTTCCCATGCCAACCGTATACGTTTTGAACGGCAGATGCGCTTCAAACCGAAGCCGCGCCTCGCCATCCGGAGCTTTATAGTGGATTAACTTTAAACCAGTACGGCGTTGCCTCGCCTTGCCGTACTATCTGTACTGTCTGCGGCTTCGTCGCCTTGTCCTGATTTAAAGTTAATCCACTATACCATCCTGCGCAAAATGAAAAACGCGCCCATCAAAAACCGCAGCCATTACAGACACACCGGCTTTCGCTATAATGGAATACACCCTCCACTTGGCGCGAAAGGAATATTTATGAATCCCGAAAAACACCCTGTGTCTGATTATCGACATCCAAGAACGCCTCCTCCCCGCCCTGCACGACAAAGACGATATGCTGCACCACAGCCGTATCCTGATACAGGGGCTTCACGCCTTAGGCGTCCCGTTTGCCGTGACCGAGCAATATCCGAAAGGATTGGGCAAAACGGTTCCCGCCGTATCGCTGCTGCTGCCCGAAACCACGCCCTTCATCGAAAAAACCCGTTTCTCCGCCCTTTCCCCCGAAACACACGCGATTTTTGACGCAGGCAGCCGTCCAAAACATCATCTTAATCGGCGCAGAAACCCATATCTGCATGTTGCAAACCGTATTGGATTTGCGCTTGGAAGGCTTCAATGTTTACATCCCTTTGAATGCACGACATCCCGTTCCCCTGCAAACAAAGAAAACGGTCTGGCGCAAATGCGCGAAGCCCGCGCCACCGTTTCCAATGTGGAAAGCATTTTGTTCCAATTGCTGGGCGACGCCCGCCACCCCGCCTTCAAAACCGTTTCCAAACTGATTCAATAGCCTGTTAAGGTCGTCTGAATGCACATACACCATCACCGAAGCCGCCAAAACCGACCTGCCCGACATTGTCGAGATTTACAACAGCACCATAGCCGCCCGCCAATCCACTGCCGACCTGACGCCCGTCAGCATTGCCGAACGCGAACCTTGGTTCGACGCGCACGGCGGCAAGCGGCCCTCTGTATGTATTGAAAAATCATGAAGGTACGGTTTTGGCGTGGTGCAGCCCTCAGCGACTACTACCCGCGTCATGCCTATCACATCAGCGCAGAAATCAGCCTCTATGTCCGCCATGACGCGCGCGGTATCGGCGTGGGCAAAATCCTACTGCAAAATGCGCTCGAACGCGCACCGTCCTTGGGCATTAAAAACATATTGGCAGTCATCTTCGGACACAACTACCCCAGCCTGCACCTGTTTCACCAGTTCGGCTTTTACGGAATGGGGGCGATTGCCCGCCGTATGCGACTTAGGAACGCAGCAAGCCGATGTTGTCATATTAGGCAAAAAAATTAGTCGATTGAATCCCCGACAGCCAAACCACAACCTTTTCCAAACACTACCCGCCCCAAACCAAAATGACCGCTCCCCAAACCTGCCCCTACTCTTCAGGACAAACCTACAACGACTGTTGCGCCCCGTTCCACCGTCACGAAAGCCTGCCGCAAACCGCCGAACAGCTGATGCGCTCCAGATACAGCGCCTATGTTTTGCACGATATCGCCTATATCGTTGAAACGACTGTCCCTTCCCAGCAACACCTGCTCGATCAAGCCGATATGCTGGCATGGAGTCAGACGACCCATTGGCTGGGTTTGGAAGTCATACAACACGCCAATGTCGGCAAACAACATGCCCAAGTCGAATTCAAAGCCTATTTTCAAGACGGTCAGGAAAACAGCCTGCCATCATGAATTATCCGCCTTCGTCAAAATCGGCAACCGCTGGTATTTCATCGACCCTGACTACGCCCTTACCCGGCATGAAACAAGACTGCATCTGCGGTTCGCACAAAATTCAAAAGCCTGCTGCGGCCGTTTTTCAAATAACAAACCCCTGCCCATCCGCAGGAAAATTTGAAACCATGCCCGCAGACAGGGCTGCATCTCCTGAAAAACACCGATTTCAAAAATGCCGCCAATCCTTCCCGCTCTCCCCACCTCAATCCGCCTGAAAAAACAGCCCTTTCCGTTATAATTCCCTTTTTCCCGCCCCATTCCTCAACAGCCGCCATGAAAGCCGCCTTTTTCCTCCCTCTACCTCATTCAGCTCCCTGCCCTTCAAGGCCATACACAAAAATCGCCGACGCAGTGGGCATCCCTTGCCTATTACGCCGTCAAACCGCGCCGAAAAAGTCGGCGAGACCAACCTTAGAAAATGCTTTCCCGAATGGAGCGAAGACAAACGCAAAGCCGCGCTCAAACGCCATTTTCAGCACATGGCGAAGCTGATGCTCGAATACGGCCTGTATTGGTACGCGCCTGCCGACAGGCTGCGCAAGTTTGCACATTATCAAGACAAACACCATCTTGATAACGCGCTCGCGGCGGGCGAAAAAGTCATCCTGCTTTATCCGCATTTCACCGCATTTGAAATGGCGGTTTACACCCTCAATCAGGACGTGCCGCTGACCAGCATGTATTCGCACCAAAAAAACAAAGCGTTGGACGAACAAATCCTTAAAGGCCGCCACCGCTACAACAACGTCTTCCTCATCGGTCGCACCGAAGGCCTGCGCGCGATTATCAAGCAACTGCGCAAAAAGCGACGCCCCTTCCTTTATCTGCCCGACCAAGATTTCGGCCGCAACGACTCCATCTTCGTCAACTTCTTCGGCATCCCCACCGCCACGATTACAGGCTTAAGCCGCATCGCCGGTATGACGAAAGCCAAAGTCATTCCTGCCATCCCTACGCGCAATGCCGACAACACCGTTACGCTGCGCTTTTATCCGGCATGGGAAAACTTCCCTTCAGACGACGTTGCTGCCGACACCCAGCGTATGAACGACTTTATCGAAGCGCGGGCAAGGGAAAATCCTGAACAGTATTTCTGGCTGCACAAACGCTTCAAAACCCGTCCCGAAGGCGAACAGGGATTTTATTGAATTACATACAGTTACAACAAAAAGCAAAGCCCGTCATATTCGGGCTTTTTATCATTTCTATTAAATCGAAAATTAACAACGATAGTAACAAATCTTCAATTGAGAATTTTTTTCACATTAACTCTTTTGGATAAAATGGATATTCAGCCCCATTAAACGGGCAACAGAGGAAAAAAACCGGCGTATTTCCTGTAAAACATAAATATGATGCAAAAATTTTTGATTAACATATTAAATTTAATTTAATTTAAAAATCAAAAGCGTTATAAAAATAACATTTTTAAAAATCAATTGCACCAACCATACCTTAAAGAATATAATGCCAAATTTATAAAAATATAATTTTAATATTTATAAAAAAATTTAAAAATTAATAGAATTATATTTTGATTTTTTTATAAATATTGGAATATTATAAATATACATTTTAAATAAAAATAATGTAAACCACTTGGCAAACCCAAAATTTTTCGCGTAAATTTCGTTACATCAAATTACAGCCGTATTGGCAAGATTTGATACTCTGAGTTTTACTGCAAGCTTCCAGCTTGCAAGTGGATGTTTCGAGACTCACTCCCTCGGAACAAAAGTTTACCCGCACGGAGTTGAGCCGTGCAGGTAAAAGCCGCAGGCGAAAGCCTGTATTGTTTGTGAAGCGTAAATCTCTGATTTGAGGTATTGGGGCAATCCTGTGGGGGATTGCCTCCTTTTTGTTCATCCGCTTCATTACACCCACAAGGGTTTACGATGAACAAAACAGAAAAATACCCATCAACCGCCCCACACCGCCTCAAACGCAAATATAGTGGATTAACTTTAAATCAGGACAAGGCGACGAAGCCGCAGACAGTACAGATAGTACGGAACCGATTCACTGGTGCTTCAGCACCTTAGAGAATCGTTCTCTTTGAGCTAAGGCGAGGCAACGCCGTGTCGGTTTAAAGTTAAGCCACTATAACGGGCAAACAAAGTATCGTGTTATTGAAATCCGCCATACAAAAAGGTCGTCTGAAACATTTTTCAGACGACCTTTTGACATACAGGAACGCGGATTATGCGTTGCCTTCTTGTTGTTGCTGGTACATGGCTTCGAAGTTGATCGGAGCAAGCAGTACGGGCGGGAAGCCGGCGCAGGGTTACGCTGGTGGAAATGGCTTCGCGTGCGTAAGGGAAGAGGATGTTCGGGCAGGCTACGCCTAAGAGCAGTTGAACGTCTTCTTCAGGGATGTTTTCCAAACGGAAGATGCCGCTTTGGGTTACTTCGTTGAGGAACATGGTACGCTCGGCGTTGAGTTTGGCGGTTACGGTAACGGTTACGTCAACGTTGTAGTAGCCGTCTTCCAGCTTCTCGCTGTTGGTGGAAACGCGCATATCGACTTCAGGCTCGCCTTGTTCCAAAAAAGATTTGGGGGGCGTTGGGCACTTCCAAAGACAGGGTCTTTGACGAACAGGCGTTCGATGCTGAATACGGGTTGCAATTCTTCGCTCATTTTTGTTTTTCCTAGTTGGGTTTAAAGTTACGGGTTTAATAAAGAATCCAGCCTGCCTTCGCGGTGCAGGCCGTACAAATCGGTAAAACCGCCGACATGAGTATCACCGATAAAAATTTGCGGTATGCTGCGCTGCCCTGAAAGCTGCTGCATTTCGGCAAAGGCTTCGGGGCTGCGGTCGACGCGGATTTCGTTGATTTCGGCGACGCCCAGCGAATGCAGCAGCTTTTTAGCCATGGTGCAGTAGGGGCAGAACGCGCCTGTGTACATCGTAACGGTTTGCATGATTGTTTTCAGAGTTCTAATGGGGTTCACTATATGGGCATATGGTTTATTTTTACAATACTTGAAATCGGCTATTTTGCCTGAATCTTTGTTTTTCAGGGCGTAAGGGCTGTCTGCCACCCATGTGCCAAAACGCCGTTTTTAAAGTATGATAAACGGCAATCCGAACCGCTTTTGCCATTTATTTTCAATAAAACCGACGGCAAGCGGATGGTAGATTAAATTTGAGTCAGAACAGCAACACAATCAGCCGATTATTTCCGGGTTTGGGCAGCATCAGTCTGGTTCAAATTTAATCTACTATTTTTCTTATTAAAAAAATTAGGAACTAAAACCATGCTTTCAGGAATCCCCATCCCGAAGGACGCCGTCCGTCCGCCCGAAACCGTCGCCGTCAACATCACGCCGCAGGAAACGCGCGTGGCAGTGTTGGAAGAAAACAATATCTGCGAGCTGCACATCGAACGCAACAGCGGCCACAGTCTGGTCGGCAATATTTATCTGGGCGTGGTGCGCCGCGTGCTGCCCGGCATGCAGAGTGCGTTCATCGACATCGGTTTGGAACGTGCCGCGTTTCTGCACATCGTCGATGTCCTCGAACAACGCCGCAACCCCGAAGAAACCCAACGTATCGAGCATATGCTGTTTGAAGGGCAGTCGGTTTTGGTGCAGGTCATCAAAGACCCGATTAACACCAAAGGCGCGCGCCTTTCCACTCAAATTTCGTTAGCGGGGCGTTTCTCGTCCACCTTCCGCAGGAAGACCACATCGGCATTTCCCAGCGCATCGAAGACGATGCCGAACGCAACAGCCTGCGCGAACGCCTGACTAATCTATTGCCCGAAGACGCGTGCCACGGCTACATCATCCGCACCAACGCCGAAAACGCCACCGACGAGCAGCTTCTGTCCGATATCCACTACCTGACCAAAGTATGGGAACACATTCAAGAACAAGCGAAAATCCAGCCGCCGGAAACCCTGCTTTATCAGGATTTGCTGCTAGCCTGCGCGTGTTGCGCGACATGTTCAGCCTCGACACGCAAAAAAATCCTGGTTGACTCAACCGAAAACCACCGCCGCATGACCCGTTTTGCTGAGCAATACGTCCACGGCGCATTAGGGCGAGATAGAGCTGTTCAAAGGCGAACGCCCGCTGTTTGAAACCCACAACGTCGAGCAGGAAATCAGCCGCGCCCTGCAACCGCGCGTCAACCTCAACTTCGGCAGCTACCTGATTATCGAGTCCACCGAAGCCATGACCACGATAGACGTGAACACCGGCGGCTTCGTCGGCGCGCGCAACTTCGACGAAACCATCTTCCGCACCAACCTCGAAGCCTGCCACACCATCGCCCGCGAATTACGGTTTGCGCAACCTTGGCGGCATCATCATCATCGACTTCATCGACATGGCGCAGGAAGCGCATCGCGAAGCCGTGTTGCAAGAGCTTGCCAAAGCCCTTGCCTTCGACCGTACCCGCGTTACCCTCAACGGTTTCACCAGCTTGGGTTTGGTCGAATTGACGCGCAAACGTTCGCGCGAAAACCTCAGCCAAATCCTCTGCGAACCCTGCCCGTCCTGCCAAGGCAGGGGTCGTCTGAAAACGCCGCAGACCATCTGCTACGAAATCCAGCGCGAAATCGTCCGCGAAGCCCGCCGTTACGACGTGCAGTCCTTCCGCATCCTCGCCGCGCCCAACGTCATCGACCTCTTCCTCGACGAAGAGTCACAATCGCTGGCGATGCTCATCGACTTTATCGGCAAACCGATTTCGCTGGCGAGTCGAAACCGCCTACACGCAGGAACAATACGATATTGTGTTGCTGTAGAAGACAAAAGGTCGTCTGAAAACAGAATCGGGGTTTTCAGACGACCTTTGTACAAATCGGCAGACCATTCAAGTGCAATATTCCTTTTAGAAGAAAAATGTCCACCATACCCGCAGAACCCACGCCGAAGGAAACCCAATCAAGTACGGAAAAAGCAACAAAAGGTCGTCTGAAAACCAGCCGCCCCTTTCAGACGACCTCCCGCTAAACCCTCCCTAATTTTCCCCTGCTATCCTCCCATTAATTAAGGAGAACACCATGCGTGTATTGCTTGCAGAAGACGACCACATGATTGCCCAAGCCGTAGCCGCCAACCTCAAAGACAGCGGCTATGCCGTCGATTGGGTCAAAAACGGCAGCTAAGTTTCCACCGCCCTTCAGGCGCAGAACTACGACTTGCTGCTGCTCGACCTCGGCCTGCCCGCAAAGACGGGTTGGACGTCCTCACCCAAATCCGACACGAAGGCAGCAAAACCCCCGTCCTCATCGTTACCGCCCGCGACGACCTCCACAGCCGCCTCAACGGACTGGACGGCGGCGCCGACGACTCATCGTCAAACCCTTCGACATGGCGGAGCTGCAAGCCCGTATGCGCGCCGTCCTGCGCCGCCACAGCGGCCACAGCCAAACCCTATTAACCAACGGCGCGCTCACCCTCAACCCCGCCACCTACCAAGTCGAAGTCAAAGGACAAGACAAACCCGTCCTCCTGAGCAACAAAAGAATTTGCCGTCCTCCAAGCCCTGATGATGCGTCCGGCATCATCCTCTCCCCGCAGCGACCTTGAAGATAAAATCTACGGCTGGGGCGAAGAAGTCGAAAGCAACGCCGTCGATTTCCTCATCCACGCCCTACGGAAAAAAGCTCGGCAAAGAACACATCCAAAAACGTACGCGGCGTAGGGCTGGCTGGTCGCCAAAGAGGTCGTCTGAAACCCCAATCCGCGCATCCATGCCCGCCCATGCCATAACCAATATAGTGGATTAACTTTAAATCAGGACAAGGCGACGAAGCCGCAGACAGTACAGATAGTATGGAACCGATTTACGCGGTGCTTCAGCACCTTAGAGAATCGTTCTCTTTGAGCTAAGGCGAGGCAACGCCGTACTGGTTTAAAGTTAATCCACTATAACAAAACCTAAAAACAGCCTCACCAAACACACTATGCATCACTTCATCCAGACCCTCAAACAATCGCTGCAAGTCCGTATCAGCATCGCCCTGATACTGATGTTCCTGCCTTTTGTCCATCATCGCGGGCGCATTCTCCTATTACCAAACCTACCATGAAGCCGAAGAGCTTCAGGACGACCTGTTGCGCCAAACCGCCGCCTACATCAACCCCAAAACCACCGACTACACAAAAAAATAGGCAGCGAAAACCACATCCCTCATCCAAACCTTCGGACAAGAAGACACCGTCCCTTTGTCCGACACACTCGGCGAAGGATTCCACACCATCAAAGGCGGCGTTGATGACGACGACGATGACGATGATGACGACGAATACCGCGCCTACATCCGCCAAACCCCGCAAAGGCAAAAATCGCCGTACTCCAAGAAACCGAATACCGCGACGACCTCGCAGCCACCGCCGCCTACCAAAGCGTCCTCCCGCTGCTCATCGCCCTGCCCCTCATGATCCTGCTGACCGTATGGATCACCTACCGCGCCATGCGCCCCGTCAAAACCCTTTCCGCCGCCCTCGGCAAACGCCGTTCAGACGACCTCTCGCCGCTGGACGGAGAAGGCGTCCTCAGCGAAATACAAGGCTTCGTTACCGCCATCAACCAACTGCTGCAACGCACGAGGCGAAAAACATTCGCCGCCAGCAACGCTTCATCGCCGATGCCGCCCACGAACTGCGCAGCCCCTGACTGCCCTCTCCTTCAAGCAGAACGGCTCACCAGCTGCCCCCAATCGGACGAAAGCCCGCGAACAGACCGGACTCATCCTCCAAAGCATACAGCGCAACCGCCACCTGCTCGAGCAGCTCCTGACCCACGCCCGCGCCCAAGGCTCCGAGACCCAACGCAACCTGACCGACATCAGCCTGCAAGCCCAGTTCCGCCGCGTGCTGCAAGAACTCATGCCCTTGCCCTCAACAAACAGCAAGACATCGGCGTCGCCGTCGAAAACGACATCCGCATCCGTGCCGACGACACCGAAATCTACACCCTCATCAAAACCTTCACCGACAACGCCATCCGCTACACCCCCGCAGGTGGCCGCATCGACATAGGTTTCAGCGAGACCCCGACCACCCTCGCCATCTGGGTGGAAGACGACGGCCCCGGCATCCCCGCCGCCGAACGCAGCCGCGTAACCGACGCCTTCTACCGCATACTCGGCACGGAACAGCAAGGCACCGGACTCGGACTCTCCATCGCCGATGCTATCGCCAAACGCTACGGCGGCAAACTCATCCTCGCCGACAGCCGCAACTTCGCCCACGGCCTGCTGATACAGGCGCAATTGGATAAAAGGCTGCTCAAAGCAGACTAAGCACACAAAAAGTCGTCTGAAAATCCGTTTTCATACGACCTTTTCCTATATTCCATCCCTCCATCCAAATATCCGCATCACAACAAGCCCCTCTTCCTAAAACACAGGGTTTCCCATCCCCGCCGTCCCTGCCTCAAGCCATCAAACAACGCGACGTCGCAGCAAAAATATCGCCAACCCTTCCGAAAATCCGACTTCTGCCACATTCGGTTAAAGAGCATCAATAAATGTAGGTCTCTGAAAATATGATTAATATTCTCGGAGTAATGTATATTGTTTGCAAATCATTATCAAAAAAATATTAGAATATACGCTCTTGATTTAACGCAATACCCTTAATCACTCAACTAGAGGAAGAACATGAAATCCCCCATTCCCCGCCTTCCGTTTCAGCATCATGGTGCTGGCACTGTCTTCAGGTTTTGCCCATGCAGACAACGTTCGCCCCGAAGCGACTGCCGAACTGAAAAGAAGTCGTCGTTACCGGTACTGCCGTGCCGACCCGCGTTACCCGCAACCAGCTTGACCGCGAAACTTCGACCGATTTGAAACAAGTCATGAAAGACCAAATCGGCATGGATGTCGGCGGCGGCAATGGCGTGGCACAGTTTTACAGCATCCGCGGCGTCGGCGAAGACAAGATTAATCTGGAAGTGGACGGCACCAGCCAATCCACCAAAATTTTCCACCACCAAAGCCGCTTCCAGCTTGACCCCGCTTTTGGTGAAAAGCATCAACGTCGAAAAAGGTACGGGCGCGGCGAGCGCGGGTTTGGGCGCGGTTGGCGGTACCATCCGCGTAACGACGGTTGATGCGAAAGACCTGCTGACCGACGGCAAACCTTTCGGTTTCAAACTCGGCGCGGGCTTGAGCAGCAATAAAGGCTCAACCGGCAACGCAGCGGTTTACGGCTATCAAAAACGGCTTCGATGCCCTGTTTGCAGGCAACTTCCTCAACAACCGCGACTACAAAGACGGCAACGGCAATGTCAACCGCGGCGAGTCGTCTGAAACAGCACAGCTACCTCGCCAAACTCGGCTACGACTTCAACGACGACCACGGCATCCGCCTGACCTACCGTCAGGAATACCAAAAAGGCAACCGTACCGACAAAAGCCGAGTTCCAAAAACGTTGACAGCTACGTCGGCGTGGACGGTACTCACCAAAAAAAGAGCAATCCTACAATCTGAATACCGCGGCCGCAACGTTGGCTTCCTCGACAAAAATCGACGCCAACGTCTTCCAAATCAACACCGACGACACCAAGCCGCCCTAAAGGCGCGCCTTCCCCGAAAGCCCATGCCTCCGGCACGGCTCAAGGCGGCGTTCCCATCGGCCAGCTTGAGTTAAGCAAAAATCAAAGCAACTGGCGCCAACCTGAACCTCGCCAGCTCCTTCGGCGACGGACACATGGTGAAATACGGCGTCAACTACCGCCACGAAACCTCCGAGCCGTCCGACAAAGGCGCATGGTTGAAGATTCTCGGCCTGTATGACCGCGACAAAGAGAAGAAATCCGAATACGGCGTGTACGCGGAAGGCATCTGGAACCTGCACCCCTGTTACCCTGACGACCGGCCTGCGTTACGACCATTTCAAATACAACGCCGCCAGCAAACAAAGCGCGTCGCACGGCCAGCTCAACCCCAGCATCGGCGCGATTTGGGACATCAACGACAACTTCTCGCTCTTGGCAAACCTCAATCAGGCAAGCCGTGCGCCCCGTCTGAACGAAGCCCTGTTGGCTAACGAACGCGCAGGCGCCGCAGCCGATTTGGACAGCAACCTCAAAGCCGAAAACCGCCCGCCGCGCCGAACTGGGCTTCAAATGGCGCAACGACAATTTCAACGTCAGCGGCAGCGTGTTCCACCAACGCATCAAAGACCCTCATCGTCTATCGTTGGGCAAAAATCAACAACAACACCGCCTCCATCACCGAACGCGGCAAGATTTACAACGGCGGCACGCTCAAAACCTACGGCTACGAACTTGACGCATCCTACCGCTGGGGCGGCCTGACCGCGCGTGCCGGCGTGTCCTACGTCAAACCCCGTCTGAACGGCGAAAATGTACTACGGCGAAAGCTCGATTCAAGCAGAAGACCACGAAAGCTCGTTCACCTTCTGGAACACCGGTCGCCAATGGCTGACAGGGCTTGTCTTATCAGTTTGAAAACCCCAAACTCGAAATTGGCTGGCGCGGCCGCTACGCCCAAAGCGTGAAATACACCGACGTCGCCCGCGGACAAGGCACGATTCACGGCAAGAAATCAGGCTACGGCGTACACGACATCTACGCCAACTGGCAGCCGCTGAAAAAGACAACCTGAACGTCAACTTCGCCGTCAACAACATCGGCAACAAACAATACCGTTCGCACAGCCAACGCTTCCCCGACGGCAACGGACGTACCCCTTCTACGAGCGCGGCCGCGAGTTCGCCTTGGGCGTGAATTACCGCTTCTGATAGAAACGTTGACAAAGGTCGTCTGAAACCTGATTTTTGGGTTTCAGACGACCTTTTCGTTATGGAGAACAAGCAATGGACTGCGAACACTGCCCGAAATCCGTTAAAAATACCGCATCCTTATTTTCAGACGACCTCAAACCATGCTGGTACTCGGAATCGAATCATCCTGCGACGAAACGGGCGTTGCGCTTTTACGACACCGAACGCGGGCCTGTTGGCGCACCATCTTCACACCCAAATGGCGATGCACGCCGAATACGGCGGCGTTGTCCCCGAACTTGCCAGCCGCGACCACATCCGCCGCGTCGTCCCGCTGACGCAGGGCTGTTTGCAGGAAGCGGGCGTTTCCTATGACGACATCGATGCCGTCGCTTACACCCAAGGACCGGGCTTAGGCGGCGCGCTTCTGGCGGGTTCGGGCTACGCCAACGCCTTGGCGTTTGCCTCGAACAAACCCGTCATTCCCATCCACCATCTCGAAGGCCATTTGCTCTCCCGCTTTTGGCGGACGACAAACCCGAATTTCCGTTCGTCGCCCTGCTGGTTTCGGGCGGGCATACGCAGTTTATGGCGGTGCGCGGCATCGGTGATTACACGCTGATGGGCGAAAGCGTCGATGACGCGGCGGGCGAGGCATTCGACAAAACCGCCAAACTCTTAGGGCTGCCCTACCCGGCGGAGCAAAGCTGTCCGAACTCGCAAAGCAGGGCAAACCCGACGCCTTTGCGTTCCCGCGCCCCATGCTCCATTCGCACGATTTGCAGATGAGCTTCTCGGTTTTGAAAAACCGCCGTGCTGACCGCCGTCGAAAAAGTCCGCGCCGAAAACGATGGCGAAATCCCCGAGCAAACGCGCAACGACATCTGCCGCGCGTTTCAAGACGCGGTGATCGACGTCCTCGCCGCCAAAGCCAAAAAAGCCTTGTTGGATACCGGTTTCAGAACTTTGGTCGTCGCGGGCGGCGTCGGTGCGAACTGGAAGCTGCGCGACGAATTTTCCCGCTTGAGCGTCAAAAAGCCGTCTGAAAAAGGCAAACCCAAGCCTAAGGAAGAAAAAAATCAAAGTCTGTTTCCACCCATGGAATACTGCACCGACAACGGCGCGATGATTGCCTTCGCCGGCGCGATGAGGTTGCAGGAGCGGCAACCCGCGGGGGCGTTCAACGTCAAACCGCGCTGGCCGCTGTCGGATATTAGTGAAATAGTGTGTAACAAAGACAAAAGGTCGTCTGAAAACGGTTTTCAGACGACCTTTTTGCATGGCTTTAAGTAGAACGATCAACAGCAGATTCAACCGTTCCAATAATACCGGACAATGTGGAAGAACACGGGTGCGGCGAAGCAGATGGAATCTACGCGGTCGAGCATACCGCCGTGGCCGCGTATCATGTTGCCCCAGTCCTTTGACGCCGTAGTCGCGTTTGATGGCGGACATCACCAGCCCGCCGAAGAAACCCATCAGGCAGATGACAAAAACCGATAGCGGCGGCTTGTCCGTAGCTAAACGGCGTTATCGGCGACAGCAGCGCAGCGAGCGCGGTGGCAGACAAAATGCCGCCGACCGTGCCGGATATGGTTTTAGACGGAGAAAGCGACGGCATGATTTTGGCACCGCCGACCAGTTTGCCCCAAACGTATTGCAGCACGTCCGAAGCCTGCACCACGAAAATCAGGAACATCAGCAGCAGGATATTGCCGCTGCTGTCGAAAATCGTCCAAGTTCAGGAACATCAGGGCGGGAACGTGTGAAAGGCAGAAGATGCAGATCATCGACATCCACTGCGTTTTGGCGGCGCGTTCGAGGAAATGGGCGGTTTGCCCGCTCAGGCTGGCGATAATCGGCAACACCAAAAAGCCGTACACGGGGATGAAAATGCTGAACATGCCGTACCAGCCGTCATAGACGAAAATAATATTGCACCGGCAGTAGCAGGTAGAAACACACCACCATGCTGTAATAATCGCTGCGGCGGCGATAGACGAGGGTCATAAATTCGCGCAAAGCGGCAAACGAAATCAGGAAAAACAGCGCCACCGTCCCCGTTTTGCCGAACCAAAATGCGACCAGCAGCACCAGCGTCATCAGCCACCAGCGTAGATGCGGGCGTTGAGGTTGGAGATGGTGGCATTGTCTGCGCCGTTTTTGCGTTTCAGCCATTGCCCGATGACGCTGGCGAAAATCAATATGGCAAATACGCCGGTAAAGATATAGCCTGCCTGCGGGGTCAGATGGGCGGCGGTTTTGTTCGGTAATGATTTGGCTGGACGTGTTAACAAAGCTCACGATGCAGCTCCTTTGTTTTGGTGAGACTCGTTGCACTCGTTTTGGCGAAACCCACTTCGTTCATTTTGGCGAAACTCGTTGCACTCGTTTTCAGACGACCTCAACGCCAGCAAAGCTTCGCGGGTGCGTGTCAGGAAAGTGTCTTTGTCTTCATCTTCGTGCAGGGTCAGCGGTTCGCCGATGTGGACTTCGCACAACAACGGCACGGGCAGCACTTTGCCTTTGGGCAGGACGCGGTTGATGTTGTCTATCCATATCGGCACAAACTCAGTATCCGGCTTGCTTTTCGCCAGATGGTAAATACCTGATTTGAAGGGGAGTAGGATTTCGTTTTCGTCCGTATTGCGTGTGCCTTCGGGGAAGATAATCAGCGAATCGCCCGCTTGGAGCGCGTGGTTCATCTGTTCGGTAATCGACTGCGGATTGTCGCTGTGGCGCGGAATCAAGAGCGCGTTGAAGACGTTTTGGATGATGAAACGCTTGAGTTTGTTGGTCAGCCAGTAATCCGAGCCGGCAACGGGACGCGTCGAAAGCCGCCAGCGGCGCGGCAGGGAAATCCACACCAGCAAAAAATCGCCGTGGCTGCCGTGATTGGCGTAATACACTTTCCGCTGCGGATTGAACGCCAGCTCGCGCGGACTTTTGGGGCGGACGCCGGTGAGGAAGGATACCGACAGGCATAATGCTTGGTCGGTCAGCCATGCAAGTTGTTTTTAAGAAAAATTTTTCATAACATCAGAGGATTTGGATAAGGAAAACTGCCGCTTGCGCAGCGGTCAGGTAAAGGCTTTTTGCGCCACAAGGCAATCGCGCCCGCCACACGTTCCGGCATGGGAGGGGTCGTCTGAAACGCGGCGCAAGCCGGTTTGCCGTAAGACTTGGTCGAAGGCTTCAGGGCTGTAGCGACTATCGGCAAAAATCTTGGAACACGCGGCAGTCGAATTCGATGCGGATGTGGTAGTACAACAGTATCGCCGCCAAGACAAGCTGCACCGCCGACCACACGCCGCCGCGTTGCGCGGACAAAAGCGAATAGCAAGGCATTGAACACGGCGGTATAGCGGGCGGTGGCAAGCAGGCGGGCGGTAATCAGGCTGTCAGTGGAATTGTCCATTCACCTTCCTTTTGGGTATGGAAACCGTCATTCGGGGCATATCATGTCCAAGGGTCGTCTGAATTTGTTATCGGGATGGCACAGGCTTACCTAAAAACAAATTCTTTTCTGCAATCAAAATATAAATGGCTACTGCAGACAAAATGGCCGTCTGAATAACCTTGCTGTCGGGGTGGGTGGCGAAAATCTCGTTACCCAGATTGGCGCACAGGTGGAATATCGTCGCCACGGCAATGCTGCGCCCGCTTTTGGCGTACAACCAGTTCATCAATAGTACGAAGACAAACATGCTGACCACGAAATTAACCGTGTAAAGTGCGCCTTCGGAAACGATTTGGCTGTGATAATAGCCTTTGATGAAGGCAAGCGGCATGTGCCAAAACGCCCAATACACGGCAAATAGCAAGGATGCGACAAACAGGCTTCTGCGTGCCGTGAGCGCGTCGGTGCCATAGCTGTGCCACGCCAATTCTTCGGCAACAGGCGCAATAAGGAGCATGAACCATGGCGACAGCAAGGCGGACGTAAATGACGGATGTCCCGAAATGTGAAACTGCGCCCAACTGTGTCCGAAAGCAATGGAGATCAGTTGCGCCAGCACCAAGGTAACCGGACCGAGCAGCGAGGCAGCGAGCAGGTATCGCTTGGGAAAACCTGTCAGGCGGAACAGGCGGTGTTTCGCGTCCGTCCACAATTTGGGCTGTTTGTACAACATGAATGCCGCCACGAGCATGGGTGCGAACAGCCCGGCCAGTCCTAACGTGGCCTGCGCCCACTGGTACTCAACAGCATCAGGGCGGTGGCTGATGTAGGCGGCAGCAAACCATAATGTCCACGGAATCAGCAGGGATAAAGTGTAAAACGTAACGGGGCGGTAGCTTTTAGTCATAAGATTCCTCCTTACTTTGGTTCGGCACAGATGAGTCGTCGTATCGTGAATTTACTTTTAAACTAGGACTGCATTGCCTTGCACAAGCTCAATAGAGAATGATTTGCTCAGCTTGGGCTTTTCATCTACTTATCTTAGCTATCTCGATTAGCGTCGCAAAAAAACTCGCTTCGCTCTGTTTTGGCGAAACTCACTGCGTTCATTTTAGCTTCGCAGAAACTCGCTTCGCTCGTTTTCAGACGACCTGCCGCCGCTTCTACCGCCTTTGCCGTTTCCGGCGGCAGCACCATCTGCGGGCGAGCCTGTTTCAGTCTCCGCCGTTGCCTGCGCCAAATCCCGGCAGCCGCCGTAAACCAGCAGCCAAGTGAGCACCACCGCCGCGCTGCGTCCGTAGCCCAGCGCGCAACAGGTCAGGACCTTACCGTGTTGCCGCCGCAATGTTTCCAGCAGCAAAGCCGCCTGCACCAAATCGTTTTCAGACGGCGCAACCATGTCCAATAGCGGCAGAACGCGGTACGAGCCGCGATAACGGGGGCGGGGATATTCGGCGCATACGTCCAATACGGCAGGGAGGTCGTCTGAAATTGCCAGGGGTTGCGGAGATTTAGCTCGAAGCGGATTTTTGTGGCAAAAATGGTAGATGCAAGGCAAAAAGCGCAGCAAGGTTGAACACCTTGCGAGCATTTTTAACGCAGCAGATGCCGTTTTTTCCCCAAAAAAACTCCGCCACAATGCTGAATCTCCGCAACCCCTGAGATACTGCCAATCCACACACCATCGCGCACCTGCGCCGTCTTCGCCTTTCTGCACAGCCAATACGCCATGTTCAGCCGCACGCCCACCAGATAAGGCAGCAGTAAAACCGTTGTCGCCGCCGACAGCCTGCCGTCTGCCTGTTTTGGAACACCGCCGCATTGCCGGTCAGATAGGCGAAAGCGACCACCGATAGCGACACGCTGCCCCACAACATCCACAACCACGCACCGCCGAACAAGGACGGCAGAGCCGACAATACCGCGCCTGCCAGATACAGCATGGCGATTTTGATTTCTCGGGAACGTGTTGCGGGGGAAGTTTTGGCTTCGCGGAAACTTGCTTCGCTCGTTTTCAGACGGCCTTGAGTACCAAAAGGCCGTCTGAAAGGCGATACTCCGTGTTGCGGTATTGCCCACAACACCAGCCAGCCCAGCAGCGCGCCGGTCGGTACGTCGATAAAAATGGTGTTGGTAAGTTGTCAGCACCGACAAAGCAATCAGGCTTTGCCACAGCAAAATCGGCAAACGGATTTTGGGAAACCGCGTCCAATAAAACGCGCCGACAATGATAGACAGCGCGATATGCAGCGACGGCGATTGGTTGTACGGCAAATCAAATGCGACCAATGAATCAAACATCACGCCCCACAGCCCGTCGGTAGGCGGCTTCGGCCAGCCGAAATGCAGCGGGAACAACATAAAAGCAAGTAGTGGCGACAATTTGCGCTGATACCAGCCGTGCGACATAGCGGTTTTGTTCACGCGCATTTCGGCAAAGGAAAAACGCCGCTGCATACATCAGATTCAGCGACCAATAAAGGCAAAATCGTCCATTCCCAAAACGGAATGTTGCGCTCCCACGCAAAAGCGACTTCCGGCACATAGGCCAGCGATGCTGCGTAATGGTTGGACAGGCCGTAGCTGGCATAAAAAGCATGCCGACCAAAGCGAGTTTGAGTAGAGAAGTTTTCAGCGTAGGTTTTCATGTTTTTATCTAGTGCATTCCACTTCATCGCCATAATGGTCGGAATTCAGGCAGGATAAAACGTTTTTCTTTTTGGATGGTAGCGGAATTCCTGCCACGGCCCCTCAGACGAAACAGCGCGCCAGTGATGCCGCGAAGATTGGTATTGCTTCAACGTCCCGTTTGCGCCTTTGACACAAAAAAATTCTGCGCCCTACCGCTGCCAACATACCGTGCCGTTTATCGGTTGGTGTGGTAAATAAGGGAATAAGTTTAGACACATCGGCATTTCGGGCAAACTTCATTTTTGACATGACCGTATCCTTCACCGGATTCGATGATTAAGGCGGACAAGGGCTGTCCAAAAAGCAACAGAATTTTTTTCAATTCAATAGTTAATGCTTCACCATCCGACTCTGTCTGCCTGCTCCGGCTGCAGGGCAACGGAGGCGCGGTATTGTGCGAGCAGTTTGCCGATTGCGGCCTTTTCATCAGGCAAGGCATCGAAATCAACAGCGCAGCCTTTCTTCATAGATTCCAACAACGGCGTCCAGTCAGCCACAACGGCATAGCAGGCGGATGAAAATACGGAAAGAATTAGTAATGTAAGTAATTTTTCATTATGAAACTTCACCTTATTAAAATTTGCTACAAGCGTAATAACTTTTCCCGAAAATTTCTTTGTATAGCTTTTGCATATGGGCATATTGTATATTTCTTCGGAACGGATAAAATATGTCCTGCTTTCAAAACAAAGCAAGGATGGCGCCGGATAGTCCACGCCACACATCACTCTTTTTTACTTTATGGAGTAATACCAGATGAAACTCTTATCTGCCGCTGTTGTAGCCGTTCTGACCGCCGGTGTTTCCATGACTGCCGCCGCCGCTCCTGCAGGCTATGTTCCCTTACAAATGCGACAACGGTAAAAAACTGAATGTCGTTTATGAATTCGACCGTAAAGGCAATGCAGTAGGCGCTTCTGCAAATGCAGCCGGCAAACAAATCAGCCTGCGCGTTGACAAACGCCGCTCTGACAGCACCGGCACTACCTTCACCAACAAACGCGGTTTCTCTATGTCTGCCGGTTACATCGACCGCAACACCCACACCACTTCCGAAGTCGTGGGCGTCAGCGATGCACAAAACCGCTTCATCGTGAAAAACTGCGAACCTGTCAACATCGATCGTTAATTTAAAGCAACGATTTAAGTTTTCTTCGAGGTCGTCTGAAAACCGAAACAAGGTTTCAGACGACCTTTCGTTTTATCTGTTTCCAGACAAATTTTGAAACTGTTGCACATATGCACAACTGCCGTTCCCCGCACATATAGTGGATTAACTTTAAACCAGTACGGCGTTACCTCGCCTTAGCTCAAAGAGAACGATTCTCTAAGGTGCTGAAGCACCAAGTGAATCGGTTCCGTACTATCTGTACTGTCTGCGGCTTCGTCGCCTTGTCCTGATTTAAATTTAATCCACTACTATATCAACCTAAAAATGTTTTCGCTACGCGAGAAACGGCAGTGATTCATCAACTCCTCTTTTTATTTCTTCACAGCCAGGCTCACGGTGAAAAATGCCGTCTTCGTCTATCCACTGATGGATTTTTCAAAACCGGCTTTTTCTACAGTTGATCCATTTCCTGCTGGCTGCGGCGGCGCATCACCCAGTTCGGGCTGCCTGCCCTTGTGGCTGGTCAGCGCGCGCGCAATCATTTCGAGCTGCGGATGCCACGGCTGGCCGGTGTAAATCAGGTAGCCGCCCGTTTCAATCGCATCGCCGAAGCCGTAGAGCGAGTTCAAAAATCAAATCGTTGTCGGCAAACAATTCGTGCAGGCCGGAAACGATGCCCAGCGTAGGACAGGGGCTGCAAATCCTGATAGTTGGTAGCGGTCGTAGGCATTGACTTCGTCGAAGGTAACCGTGTCTTGCAGACCGCGTTCGGCAATCAGCTTGCGTCCGGCTTCGACGTTAATCGGGCTGTAATCGCGCAGGCGCACGGAATCGGGCAGCGTGTCGGCAGTCAGCGCGTCGAGTACATAGCGGCCGTGCCCTCGAGGCAATATCGAGAACATGTACGGGTTTGCCCGCTTCGCGCAACTTGGCGAGGCCGTCTGAATCGCTTTGCCGATATTGATTTTTACGTTGGCGGATACCGCGCCAGCCGATGGCGTTGAGATAGTATTTATCCACCGCTACACCAAAGGCATTGCTGCCCTGCGGCTGGTTGCGGTACACATAATCAAGCGTACTGCCGGGTCATAGCCGGTTTCGCTGCCGATTTTTCAAACCCTCACTCCAGCGCGCGCCAGGTCGAGGGAAGCGCGGTAAACCGCTCAAAATGCAGCCGCGCGGCGAACAAATAGGCAAAAGGCGTGGCCAGTTCGTCGGCTTCGCGGCGGCTCTCACCGTGTAAATGGGCTTGGGTCAAATCAACTTGATATAAAGGCTGATTGAAACGTTCGCGGATAAAACGGCGCATTTCGACAAAAGGCGATTTCGCGGTTTTGTTCGCCCAATGTGTCGTGATAGAAGCCGGGCAGGATATGGCGCTCTTTGATGCGGCTGCCCAAACGGTTGTAGAAAAATCGTGTTGCGGTTTGTGATGAACAACCCAGTCGCTGCCGGAAATCAAAAGCTGTACGGGCGTGGTAATCGCCTGCGCATCGGCAACGACGCGTTCGGCAGCCTCATACAAACCGAGCAGGATGCGCACGGAAATGGCGCGGGCGATGAGCGGATCGTTGTCGTAGCTGGTTTGGCGCTCTTGGTTGTGGGTCAGGTAGTGAGCTTTGACGTAGCTGTTGACAAAGAAATTGCCGCGCCATTTCTGCATGATTTTCAAGCCGGTGCGGGCAAAAGGGACGTAGAGTTTGACTTTGAATGCGGGCGATGCCAATACGGCGCAGCGGATTTTTCGGCGCGTAGTCGTGCAGCCAAGTGGAAACCAATACCGCGCCGACGCTTTGCGCGATCACGCAGATGTTTTCAGGCTTGATGCCGTATTCGCTTTGGATGTGGCGGATAAAGTCGTCCACATCGGCAACGGAAGTACCGATACTGGGGCTGTCGCCGCGTTCGCCGGGGCTGTGGCCGTGACCGCGCGCGTCCCATGCGAAATAGGCAAAATCGTCGAAACCGAGTTCGTCAGCAACAAACATCATCCGGCCGGAATGCTCGTGGCCGCGGTGGAACAACACGATGGCTTTTTCGGTTGAACCGTCGGCAGCGGGGCGGTAGCGGTAGAAAAAGCGAAGTGCCGTCTTGGGTAGAAAAAGTATTTTTGTTGCTCGGACATGAAAAAAACTCCTGATAGTCATATTTTTGAACGGTATCATGACACGCTGAATTTATGCAATCGTTATCTGATAAACGGATAAAGAAATGACGGAAAAGAAGCAACAAAAGGTCGTCTGAAACGTTTCAGACGACCTTTACTACGTTTAACGAAGTGCTAAATGACTGCTAATTTTGCCGTGTTTAAATACACCCATCAAAAACCCCAATGACACATTTCGAAAGGAAGTCGAACATGAAAAAAATTATTATTGACCGCCATCGTCGCTTTTATCCGCTGCTGTCGCAGGTGCCAACGATTACATCGAACACCAAATTTACAGCGACAAAAATTTTTGAACAAAAACCGTGCCAAAAGCCATCAGAATGCTTGAGCAACGCGGTTACCGCGTTCACGACATCGACGCCGACGACTATCGCGGCAGACCTGTATTGGACGTAGAAGCCTACAAAGGCGGACGCGAATACGACATCAAATTGTCTTACCCCTGACTTGAGAATCATCAAAGAGCGTATCGACTACTGATACACGATGCGTTACAGCTGCCGCAAACTGCCCGTTTGGCGGCAGTTTTTGTTGAAGGGGAACTTGGATTGCCGACTTAATCATTACAAACATGATTATCCCAAGAAGTGTAATGTTTTTATCGATAATGTATGACGTTGTGTAAATTCCCGAATCAGAGGAACTAAAAAACGCTTTTTCCTTTCCCTTTAAATTGATTCACTCAAACGGAGGATAAACATGGATTTCCACGATAAAAATAAAAAGGGCAAGAGCCGAAAAATACGGTTTCTGACTGGGAGAAACCTTTCGCGCGGCCCGATCCCTGATGCGCCGCAGCCTGTTTCCGAAGTTTGGGAAGACTCAGAAGAAGCGTTTGATAAAGCTAAAGAAACCTTAAAAACTGAAGAAGCTGTAAACATTGAAGAAGCTGTGAAAGCTGAAGAAACTTTAAAAGTTGAAGAGGCTGCGGAGTCTGAAACGGCAGACCATCGACAAGACAGCAATGCCGAAGAGGCCGTGATGGATAACATCATCCTTGAAGGCATTGGGACGTCGTCTGAAAAGCCCAAAAAGAAAAAGAAAGACAAAAAAGACAAGGCGAAGAAGAAAAAACAAGCCGCCGATGTGCCGCCTTCCGATCTTTTGGGTACGAACAAAGGCGTGGAAACCATGTTCCGCAACGCCGTTCGTTCGGAGATGGAGCTGCTCGCTCTGGCGGCGACCAAGGCGAACATTATGATTTCGCTCAACGGTTTTATCGTGTCTGCGCTGATGATTTCGGGCGCATTTATTTTTCATCGTCACCCGAATTTCTGATTCCGGCGAGTACGTTTATGATTACCGCCGCCGCATCCATCGTGTTCGCGCTGCTGTCCGCTTCGCCTGAACGTATCGGCAAAATGCAGGCGGCGCGCGCTTGGGTGAAGGATTTCTTCCGCGGGCGCGCCAAACTGCGTGATTTGAGAACCCGCCTCAGCAGCACCCAAACGCGCTTTTTCAGCGGCAGCCAGCCCAATATCCTGATTTACGAAGACCGTGAAGGTGCAAAAGACCAATATTGGGAAATGATGCAGGAGATTATGGGCGACCGCAAACAAGTCTCATCAAAAGATGAGCGATCATCTTTACTGGCTGGGCCTGCTGGCGGACAAACAGTTCAAATACATCAACTTGTCTTATGCGCGTATTCCGTTGGGGGCTTTTGGCTTCGCTGGCAGCGTTTATCGGCGTGAAGACGCTGCCTTCGCTGCTGACCCAGCCCGCCAACAATACGGCAGAGCTGCGCGCTTGGGGATTAATATGTTTAACGGTGTGTACGAACCTTCTGCCGTACAACAACTCCCTGATGGGCGCATCCTGATTGCCGAAGACGAACCGAACCACGCATTCAGCATCGTCAGCATCGATCCATCCGGCAGATTTATCGAAGACGAAGCCTTGGATACGCGCGTGATCACCGGCTTCAAACGCCGCCTGAGCGACTTGGAAGCATTGGCGCGCGACGATGAAGGCTTTATCTACGCGCTCACTTCGCATTCGCGCACCCGCAAAGGCAACCGCTCGCCCGACCGCGAACACCTGATGCGTTTTAAAAATCCAAGGCGGCGATGTATTGGGGCTGACCAGCTACGACAATCTGACGCAGGTTCTGGAAACTGATAAGAAGTTGCACGACCTCATCCGCGAACGCACCAAAGCCGAAGTTTCCTTTGAAGAAATCAATATCGAAGGTATGGCGTTCGACCCTGTGAAGAAAACGCCTCGTCTTGGGCTTCCGCGATCCTGAGTTCAACAATATGGCGCTGGTGGCATTCATCAGCAATCCGAAAGACGTGTTCGAGCGCAACGCCAAAGCCTGAGTTTGACGAAGTCGCCATCCTCGACATCGACGGCGGCGGCATCCGTTCCATCAACTACGACCCGGTGTTGAAAAACTACGTCATCGCCAACGAAGTGAAGGATGAAAAACGGTCAGAAATTCTCGCAACTGTGGACTTGGAGCGGCAACCCGACCGACGAGACCGCAAAAATCTCGCTACCTAACCTGCAACACATCACCAACGTCGAAGCCGTCGATTCGATTACGGTCAACGGCAAGCCACAGATGATTCTGATGGGCGACGAAGGCAACGCCTCGCAGAAAATTACTGCCAAATATATGTTGGTGGATTACAGCCAGCTTGGTAAACAGTAGTTTTAATCTGCTCAAAGGTCGTCTGAAACGGAGGTTTAAAGGTTTCAGACGACCTTTTACCGACGAATGACTGTCCCATCCAAACCGATACGGCATTGCCTCGTTTTTGATTTGATATCCTTCCGCGAAAGGACAAATCGAAAGCTGCGGACTGGGAAGCAGCGACAAAAGAAAGGTCGTCTGAAACCGAATCTCATGGTTTCAGACGACCTTTTCGCTATTGCCCGAAAGCTATCGGCTTGCGTTCAACCGTTTGTCCGGCCGTGTAAACATAAACACCACCAGCGAAGTCAGCGCGCCCAGCGTGTCGGCGAGCATGTCTTTTGTGCGTCCCAAATATCGCCTTGCGAACCGAGCACTTCCAACCCCTGCTTCGCCGCCGTCGATCACCGCATACTGCCATTCGATGATTTCGTAAGCCGCCGCCACACTCATGATGAAGAACAAGGAGAAAAACAAGGCAAGCGCGGGGCGGCAAAGTTGGCGGCGCAACAGCCATTCCGCCATCGGGTAGGCGTAGAAACCAATAATGTAGTGGCCGACGCGGTCGAAATGGTTGCGCCCTTCGCCTAAAAAACGGCGCAAGCAGGCGGTTTGCCCAATCGAAGGCGACATCGGCGAAGGTGTAGTGTGCGCCGACGGTGTGCATAATCAGCCAGAAGCTCATGAATACATAAAGCCAGATTACTGAAACGGAAGCGGCGGTAAGTGGCGATAAGCGCGATAAATACGGTGGAAACAGGGATGAATTTTCGGCGTACCAAACGGCGCGGTCGGACGGGTTGATGCCCGACCAGACGATGAGTGCGGCAATGAAAACCGTGAGCAGCAAAAGGGGATAGATGTGCGAAGTTTTTTTGCATAAAGTTTATCGTGTTATCAATGAATGGAAGATGGAGAAACAGATTTTCAGACGGCCTTTCAAAACCATTGACGACGCGCTTATAGCAGGTGTAAACCAATACCGCGCAAGCCAGCCACATGACGACGTGAAAACCGCATGGAAGCTGCCCGCCACCGCATACCACACCGCCAGTACGCCGATAAAGAACGCGCGGTCGCTCTCGCCGAAGCGGCCCGTCATAACGCCGCCCGTTGCCGTGTACCTGCCCCAACACGCCGCAAAATTCGGTCATCGCCGCCAGCCAGACAAACAGGCCGATTTGTGCGCCGTCAAACGGGGCGATAAAGGCGAAAGGCAGATACAGCGCGGCATCGGCGGCAACATCGGTGATTTCGTTCAGATAACCGCCCAATGCCGACTGCTGACCGAACTCGCGCGCCAGCATTCCGTCCACCGCGTTCAACGCCATGCGGACAAACAGCCACACGGGCAACAGCCAAAACAAGGCAGGAACCTGCGCGCCGAGCGACAGCAGCAGCCCGACCGCGACCGACACCGCGCAAGCCGCCAGCGTAACCTGATTGGCGGTTACCCCTTCTGATAAAAGCCGGCGCACCAGCGGCGCAGCAGGTTTTGGAATTTGGGTTTAAGGGCGTAGATGCTCGTGATTATGCCGTATGAAAAAAACGAAGTGCCGCGATTATAGACGAAATCCGTTATAATCCGTCAACCTTTCCCACCACGCGGTTCGCAAACCTCCCGCGTTACCAAAAACTAGGATTCACCATGCAAAACCAACAAGCCTTGGTCATCTTCTCCGGCGGTCAGGATTCCACCACCCGCCTGATTCAGGCGATTCAAACCCTACGGGCGCGAAAACGTCCAAGCCATCACTTTCCAATACGGGCAACGCCACGCCGTCGAGCTGGAACGCGCCCGCTGGATCGCGCAGGATTTGGGCGTCAAACAAACCGTACTCGACTTGAGCCTGATGCAGCAGATTACGCACAATGCCCTGATGGATGACACCGCCGCCATCGAAACCGCTTCAGACGGCCTGCCCAATACCTTCGTGGACGGACGCAACGCCCTGTTCCTGCTCTACGCCGCCATCTACGCCAAAGGACAAGGCATCAGGCACATCATCGCGGGCGTGTGCGAAACCGACTTCTCCGGCTATCCCTGACTGCCGCGACGTGTTCGTCAAATCCATGAACGTCACCCTCAATCTGGCGATGGACTACGCCTTCCAAATCCACACCCCGCTGATGTACCTGACCAAAGCGCAAACTTGGGCGCTGGCGGACGAAATGGGCGCGCTGGACTACATCCGCGAGCAGACCCATACCTGCTACAACGGCATCGTTGGCGGCTGCCACGAATGCCCAAGCTGCGTGTTGCGCGAGCGCGGGCTGACGGAATATTTGGAAAGTAAAAAGGCCGTCTGAAAAAAAGTGTTCCGTCCGGAGTGGGAACGTCTGCGGTAAGAGGGCAGTCGAATAATCAGCCGTAATATAGTGGATTAACTTTAACCAGTACGGCGTTGCCTCGCCTTGCCGTACTATCTGTACTGTCTGCGGCTTCGTCGCCTTGTCCTGATTTAAAGTTAATCCACTATAACAGCGAGGGTGCATCATGACCGACAAAAATCCATCTCTACCACCCGCTCCATACCCTGAAACCTTTTTTTCAGACGGCATCTGGATTGCCGACGGAAAAAGTCATACACATGAATTTTTCCGCTGGGCGTCAAAGTACCGTTCAGCACCCGCATGACCGTCGTGCGCCTGAACGACGGCGGGCTGTGGTGTCATTCGCCGTTGAACCCGCGCCGAACTGCTGCGGCAAATTGATGCGCTCGGCGAAGTCCGCCATCTGGTTTCGCCCAACAAAATCCACTACGCCCACATCGCCGCGTGGAAACGGCATTACCCGCAGGCGCTTGCGTGGGCAAGTTCCGGCGTGCGCGAACGGGCGGCGTCGCAGCATATTGCCGTTTGTTTCGATGCAGACCTCGGTGCCGCCGCGCCGCCGCAATGGGCGGAAGATTTGGCGCAAATGCCGTTTGCGGGCAGCGCAGCAATGGAGGAAACCGTGTTTTTCCACCGCGCGAGCCGAACCCTGATACTGGCCGATTTGATTGAAAACTTCGAAACCGCCAAATTTCCCAGCCGCTTTTTGGGCGGGCGTGATGAAACTGACGGGTATCGCCGACCCCGACGGCAAAGCCCCCGCCGACTGGCGCGCCACCTTCAAAGACAAAACCGCCGCCCGCGCCTGCCTGAAGCAGATGCTGGACTGGCAGCCCGGAAAAAAATCATACTGGCGCACGGCCGCTGCTACGAAAACCGGCGGCACGGACGAACTGCGCCGCGCGTTCAGATGGCTGGATTAGCCAAGCTGCGGCTATTTTTGTTGAAAAATATAGTGGATTAACTTTAAACCAGTACGGCAAGGCGAGGGAACGCCGTCGTGGTTTAAAGTTAATCACTATAAAAGCCACAGCGGTACGCAAAACCACTATGGCTTCCCATACGACTAAAGGTCGTCTGAAAACATGATTCCGATAAGACGGAACGTTTTCAGACGACCTTTTCTGCTGCCAGCAACATTTCCACATTCCGCTCGGTCGCTTCGGCTATCTCTTCAACGGCAACGCCGCGAATTTCAGCGGCGATGGCGGCGATTTGGCGGATGTTGGCGGGCGTGTTGATTTCGTTTTTCAGCATAAACGGGCTGTCGGTTTCCAAGACGAAATCGGTGTCATTCAAGGTTTTGAGGGTTTCGCGTATTTTTCGTGCGTTCGGGTTGAGCAACAGCGAACCGATGCCGATTTTGAAACCCACTTTCGTCAACACGCGCGCTTCTTCCGCGCTGCCGGAGAAGGCATGAACGATGCCGCCTTGGGCAAAGCCTGTCTGTTTGACGGCGGCGGCGATGTCGGCGGCGGCTTTGAGATTATGGATAATCACGCGGCGGCGCAGGGTTTTTGCGATTTCAAGTTGGCGGCTGAAGACTTGGATTTGCCGCTCGCGCTGCGGCGGCGTTTGGGTTTTGTCGTAAAAATCAGCCGATTTCGCCGACCCATGCCGTCGGACGCGCTTGCAATGCTTTGTTCCAAATGCTGGAAATCCGGTTCGGAAACGTCGTCTGAAAACCAAGGATGGATGCCGAGCGCGATATGGATGTTGTCCCAAAGCGGGTTTTCAGACGACCTTTGCACCAAATCCGCCACGTCCTGCCAATCCTGCAGCCGGGTCGCGGGAACGATAAACCGCCCTACCCCTGCCCTCGCGCGGCGGTCAGGATGTGCGTCAGGTTTTCGCGCAGGGCGGGATCGGCGAGGTGGCAATGGGTGTCGGTGAGGTTCATCGATTTCACACTAATTTTTAGTCTTACCAATTCTTTGTGAACATCTTCCACCCCCAGCCTTGCGATACGGCAAGGGTCACGAGCGTGGTGGCGGTTTCGAGGTTGCATTTGCCGCCGTTGATGATGCCCGAGTTGCGGAACGCGTTGCCTTGCGCGTAAACGGCGGCGGTTCTGCCTTGTCGGACTTGACTGATGTTGAGCAGCAGTTTTCCTTGCTGCGTAAAGTCTCGGACGGCGCGGATGAAAGCCTTCGTCTGCGGGGGTGTTGCCGTGTCCGTAGCTTTGCAGGATAAGGGCGTGGGCGGGAAGCTGTCGAGTCCGTCCGCAGTTCTTGGACGGCAAAGCCGGGGATAAGCGTGCGGACGGCGATTTTTGCCTGCGGGTCGGGATAGCGGATTTTTGAGGTCGTCTGAAACATCTGCCGCATCTTGGGACGGGATGCGGATATGGTGCCAGCCTTTGGGTTTCGTCCCATTCAGCGATGGCGCCGAAAATGCGGATTGTCGAAGCCTGCGGCGGTTTCGGTACTGACTTTGCTGCTGCCGACGGCGGGATAAAGTTTGCCGTCAAAGGCGATGACGGTTTGTTTGAGCTTTGAGACTGAAGGCGGCGACGGCGGTGGAGAGGTTGCGCGGGGCATCGCTGTTTTTCGGCGGCGTAAGGCCATTGGGAACCGGTCAGGATGATGGGTTTGTCCAAGCCTCTGCAGGGCGAGCGCGAGGAGGTTGGCGGTGTACGCCATGCTGTCCGTGCCGTGCAGTATCAGGATGCCGTCGCAGGAAGGCAGTTTGGCGGCGATGATGTCCAGCCAGTCGCGCCAGTGTTGCAGGGGTGACGGAGGAGGAATCAATCAAAGGATTGCAGACGTGCCACCGAAGTCGAGGTCGTCTGAAAAGGGGGGAAAAGGGGCTTGGCTGACAAGCGCGGTATCGGGGCGCAGGCCTTCGCTGCCTTTGGGTCATGCCCTATGGTGCCGCCTGTGTAGAGGACGAAGATTTTTTGTTTCATGGACATCATCGGGTCGTCTGAAAATAATGATGCGGCTTATTTAACTATATTTCGGACAGGCTGGCAATTTGGCAGCGCAGACGGTTTTCAGACGACCTTGAAATGAAAAAGCACCCCGAGGCTGCCGATATTTGATTTTCCAAGTGGATTTTTATTCACGAAGCGGGAGACTCAAGGCTAAAGCCGCAACAAGCTTGGACGCTTGGTGAGGATTGCCAACGCAGAAGATACCGCTTTGGGGATAAAAAAGGCACGGAAACTATAGTGGATTAAATTTAAATCAGGACAAGGCGACGAAGCCGCAGACAGTACAGATAGTACGGAACCGATTCACTTGGTGCTTCAGCACCTTAGAGAATCGTTCTCTTTGAGCTAAGGCGAGGCAACGCCGTACTGGTTTAAAGTTAATCCACTATATTGAATATCGGCAGCCTTGTCAGGATGCTTGATTTTATTGTTCGCTTTGCGCGGCTTTTTAGGCTGCCTTGGCGGCTTTGCGCTGCGCCCGCTTTTCGCTCAACTTGGTACGGTAGAACTGAAGGCGTTGGCGTTTTTTTCCACCAGAACCAGCGCCAACGCTACTGCCAATATACCCAAAAACAGTAAAGATGCCGGATTGTAGGCTGTGCATTTTTGCCATCAGCCAATCGATGTTGTTCGCACCGTATTCGCCCAAATAAATCCAAACCGGCACGGAAATCAACGCGGCAAGCCCGTCCATCAGAATGAAGCGGGTATAGGAAACTTTGCGGCTGATGCCTGCGGTCACGAAAACGGCGGTACGCAAACCGGCAGGAAGCGGGCGACGAACAATACCCAGTGTTGCCGTATTTGTCGAATTTTCTCCTGCACCTGCGCGTAACGCTTTGGGCGTCATCACGCGGGCAATCGGTTTTGAACTTAAAGGATTTTCTGCCCCCACACGCGTCCGGCGACAAACATAAATCCGTCGCCCGCCAACACGCCGAGCATACCGACGACAACCATCCAGTGCGAATTGGTGTACCCCAAGCCGGAAATCACACCGCCTGTCACCAGCGTCAAATCTTCGGGAATCGGTACGCCAAAGCCGCAGATGACCAAAACGAAAAACACGGCTGCGTAGCCGTATTGGACAAAAAGGGCTTCTAAAAAGGCAAACATGGCGTATCCGTCGGTTGTAATGTGGAGGGGAAATTCATTTGAACTGAATGTCGTATTTTACCAAAGATAGGGTCGTCTGAAAGAAATAACAAGGAAGGTTATGAAAATAGGGTGAACAATATGAATTGATCTGTTTCAGACGACCTCGAATCCTAAAAACACAATCACAGTGGATTAACCTTAAACCGGCATGGCGTTCCCCCGCCTTGCCCTGATTTAAAAATCAATCCACTGTACCGCCGTTCCCGCTTGCACGGAAAATGACGGCAGTTTCAAGGTTTGTTAAAACCCGATTTATTATCCCGACAGCATTACTGCTTGCCGGTGATGGCTGCCGCGATGCGTTCCGCACCTTTTTTTCGCCCAGTCCGCCTGACGCGCTTTCGACCATGACGCGTACGACCGGCTCGGTACCCGATGCGCGCAAAGACGACGCGGCCTTTGCCTTCGAGTTCTTTTTCCACTTCAGCCAACACGTCTTTCGAGGCTTCCTGCCATTTCTGACCTTTTTGGATGCGCACGTTGATCATGGTTTGCGGATACGGCTGCCAGTCTGCGCAAACGGTGGCAAGGTCTTGGTTCAGGATTTGCAGCGCCGCCAAAACTTGCAACGCGGAGATGATGCCGTCGCCGGTGTTGTGTTTGTCCATGCACAAAATATGGCCGCTGGCCTCGCCGCCGATGAGCCAGCCGCGTTGGTTCAGTTGTTCCAACACATAGCGGTCGCCGACTTTGGCGCGGCAGAAATCGACGCCCTGCTCTTTCAGGGCAATTTCCATCGCCATATTGGTCATGACCGTACCGACCACGCCGCCGATGTTGATGCCTTCGCGCGCGCGGGCTTTGGCGATGACGTAAATCAGGCTGTCGCCGTCGTACACTTTGCCGTTGCGGTCGACCATCATCAGGCGGTCGCCGTCGCCGTCCAAACGCGATGCCGTAGTCGGCTTCGTTCTGCAATACGGCGGCCTGCAAGGCTTTTGGGATGGGTCGCGCCGCATTTTTTTCGTTGATGTTGTAGCCGTTCGGTTCGTCGCCGATGCTGACGACTTGCGCGCCGAGTTCGTGGAACACTTTGGGCGCAACGTCATAGCCTGCGCCATGCGCGGTATCGACCACCAATTTCAGGCCGCGCAAATCCAAATGGCTGGGGAAGGTGGATTTGCAGAATTCGATATAGCGGTCGTCCGCGCCGTTGATGCGGCGGGCGCGTCCGAGTCGGGCGGACGGCTGGGTTTTCATTTCCTCGTCGATTTTGGCTTCGATTTCCAACTCGATTTCATCGCTCAGTTTCACGCCGCCTTCGGCAAAAGAATTTGATGCCGTTGTCGGAATAGACGTTGTGCGACGCGGAAATCATCACGCCCGGGCGGACAAACGCAGCGCGCGGGTCAGATAAGCCACACCCGGCGTAGGCAGCGGGCCGGTTTGGATGACGTTAACACCTGCGGCGGTAAAACCTGCCACCAGCGCGGCTTCGAGCATATAGCGGAAATGCGCGTGTCTTTGCCGATCAGGACGGTCGGCTTTCTGCCCGCCGTCATGCTGCACCAACACCTGCCCCGCCGCATAACCGAGTTTCAATACGAAATCGGGAGTAATCGGAACTGACCGACTTCGCCGCGCACGCCGTCCGTGCCGAAATATTTTTTTGCCATGAGTTTGCTCCGTGAGGATGTTTTTTTAGAATGGGGTTACCCGTAAATGTCATAACGGGCAGTATAGGGGATTTTATGCAAAACTGTTGGGATTTATGTTTAGCGTCATTAGATTGCGCCTGAGCGGTATAGTTTCTTATTTTATCAAAAATACGGAACAAGTTAACCGGATTAAACAAACAGGTCGTCTGAAACCGTCCAACTCGTTTTCAGACGACCTCTTTATCACTACTTCAGGGGCTGCCGACATTTCATTTTCCAAGTGGTTTTTTGCTTCCAAAACGAAAACTATCGGACGCCGGCAGGTCCTAAAGCGTCCCACACCTTCAACGCATCCGCCGTCGCCTTCACATCATGCACCCGTACGATTTGCGCACCGCACGCCACGGAAGCCAGCGCTGCCGCCACGCTGCCGTGTACGCGTTCCGCCGCATCCGCCTCGCCGGGTCAGCTCGCCTATCATGCGTTTGCGCGACACGCCGATCAGCAGCGGAAAACCCGTTTCCGCCATCAATTCGGGCAAGTGCTGCATCAGCGCGATATTGTGTTGCAGGTTTTTACCGAAACCGAAGCCCGGATCGAGCGCGATGCGTTGCGGAGCGATGCCTGCCGCGATACATTCCGCCGCCCTCTCTTTCAAATACCGCGCCACTTCGCCGACAACATCTTGATATTTCGGATTAATCTGCATGTTTTTCGGGCAAACCCTGCATGTGCATCAGGCAAATGCCCGTGTCCGCCTGACGCGCCAGCAATTCGACCGCGCCCTCGTCGGTCAACGCCGCTATATCATTAATAATATCGACGCCGCCGAGCGCCAACGCTTTTTCCATAATCACCGTGCGGCGCGTGTCCAAACTGACGGGAACGCCCCACCCGCCACTTCCGCCAAAAACAGGCGCAACCCGCGCCCATTCTTCTTCAGGCGAAACATAATCCGCACCCGGCCGCGTCGATTCGCCGCCGATGTCGAGAATGTCCGCGCCCTCTTTTCAAAAAGCCGTTCAGCGTGTGCCAAGGCTGTTTGGGCATTTTGCGAATACACGCCGCCGTCGGAAAAAGAATCGGGCGTCAGGTTGACGATACCCATGATTTTCGGCTTGTCCAAACCGATTTCAAACCTGCCTGCCTGCCAGATGCGCGTGGTCATGATGGTGTTCCGTAAAATAATGAAGACGAAATTATAGGTCGTCTGAAAACATCATGCAGCTTTCAGACGACCCCGTTTTACAAATCCTGCCGTTTAATGCAAAAATCAGGTTTCCCGTCCCATCCGTCTGACAAAGGAACCATCATGTACCGCCACGTCGAATACTACCCCGGCGACCCGATTTTTGAGTTTGGTCGAAACCTTCAAAAACGACCCGCGTCCCGAAAAAGTCAATTTGAGCATAGGCATTTATTTCGACGACGAAGGCAAAATGCCCGTATTGGAATCCGTAAACCGTGCCGAAACCGCCCGCGCCGCCACGCCCGCGCCGTCGCCCTATCTGCCGATGGAAGGCTTGAACACTTACCGCAGCGCGGTGCAGCATTTGTTGTTCGGCAAAGACAACCCCGCGCTCGCGCAAGGACGCATCGTTACCGTACAAACCTTGGGCGGCTCGGGCGCGCTCAAAGTCGGGGCAGACTTCCTGCACCGCTGGTTCCCCGCAGCGCGCACCTACGTCAGCGACCCGACTTGGGACAACCATCGCGGCATTTTTGAAGGCGCCGGTTTCGAGGTCGGCACTTATCCTTATTACGACCCCGCCACCGTCGGCGTGAAATTCGACGAGATGACCGCGTTTTTCAACACCCTGCCCGAACACAGCGTCTTAATCCTACACCCCTGCTGCCACAACCCGACCGGCGTGGATATGTCCGAACAGCAATGGGACGAAGTGTTGCAAATCATCAAAACGCGCAAACTGATTCCGTTTATGGACATCGCCTACCAAGGCTTCGGCGGCGATTTGGACAGCGATGCTTACGCCATCCGCAAAGCGGTGGAAATGGAATTTGCCGCTGTTCGTCAGCAATTCATTCTCGAAAAATCTGTCGCTCTACGGCGAACGCGTCGGCGGTCTGAGCGTGGTTTGCCCGAATAAAGAAGAAGCGGAATTGGTGTTCGGACAGCTCAAATTCACCGTCCGCCGCATCTACTCCAGCCCGCCCGCACATGGCGCCTATATCGCCGCCGATGTGATGAACAGCCCGGAACTTTACGCCTTGTGGCAAAACGAAGTTTATGTCATGCGCGACCGCATCCGCGCCATGCGGCAGAAACTTTATGACGTCTTTGACCGCCCAAATCCCTAACCGCGATTTTCACTTATTTCATCAAACAGCGCGGCATGTTCAGCTACACAGGATTGAGCGTGGAACAAGTCCGCAGGCTGCGCGACGAATTTGCCGTTTACCTGCTGGATTCGGGCAGGATGTGCGTCGCCGGGACTGAATGCTTCGAATATCGCCTATGTTGCCGATGCGTTTGCCGAAGTGTTGAAATAAAGCGCAAAAAGTAAAAGGTCGTCTGAAACCCTGATGTAGTTTTTATTTGAAGTAAGTCAAAAGGCCGCCCGAAAAAATTTTCATCTTTCAGACGGCCTCTCTATAATTGGCGCACCCAACAGGGATCGAACCTGTGACCTCCAGCTTCGGAAACTGACACTCTTCCAACTGAGCTATGGGTGCGAAGAAGGCGTAAGATTAACGCAAATCCCGCCTGTTGGCAAAGCCTATTATGCAGGATGGCGCAAACAAGACAAATTTGAAGAAAAATCCCATAAAATAATCAACAACATACACAAACTCACCCCTCTAACAGGGCGGCAAAAAAACCGCCGCCTTTGCGTATATTTTTCCACAAGAGCGATTGGAAAGCCCTTGTGAATTCAGTATAATCCAGCAAAATATTGTTAACTGCGTTTAACACACCAAACTATAACTCAAAGCACAACCTAACCTAACGGCGAGGCCTACCAAATGAAACAACTCCGCGACTCCAAAGCCCAAGGCTCTGCATTGTTTACCCTTGTGAGCGGTATCGTTATTGCCATTGCAGTCATTTACTTCCTCATCAAATTGGCGGGCAGCGGCTCGTATGCAGACGTTGCCCAATCTTCCGAAACTGCTACCCAAACCCGCATCCAGCCCGTAGGGACAGCTTACCTTGGGAGACGGCATTCCGGTAGGCGAACGCAAAGGCGATCAGATTTTCAACAAAATCTGTATCCAGTGCCACGGCGCAGACAGCTCCGTACCCAACGCGCCGAAAATCGAAAATAACGGCAACTGGGCGCCCCGTATCGCCCAAGGCTTCGATACTCTTTTCCAACACGCTCTGAACGGCTTTAACGCCATGCCTGCAAAAGGCGGCGCAGCCGATTTGACCGACCAAGAACTCAAACGCGTCATCACTTACATGGCGAACAAGAGCGGCGGTACCTTCCTGATCCGGATGCCGCAGCACCTGCCGATCAAGCCGCTTCGAGGCAATGCAGCCGCCTCCCGCACCGGCCGCTGCCGGCTCTGCCCCCGCAGCCGATGCACCCTAAAGCCGAAGACAAAGGCGCAGCCGCTCCCTGCAGCCTCCGGCGCAGACGGTAAAAAGTTTTCGAAGCAACCTGTCAGGCATGTCACGGCGGCGCAGTCCCCGGCATTCCAGGCATAGGGTAAAAAAGACGAATGGGCTTCGCGCATCAAACAAGGTAAAGAAACCCCTGCATAAACACGCTCTCGAAGGCTTCAACGCTATGCCTGCAAAAGGTGGCAACGCCGGCCTGAGCGATGATGAAGTCAAAGCAGCGGTCGACTACATGGCCAACCAATCAGGCGCCAAATTCTGATTTGTTCAAGAACGCTCAAGAACGCTATTGATATCCCAGTCAAAAACGCACCTTTAAACAAGGTGCGTTTTTCTGCAGCCGTTCGCCATCCTAAAAGATATAGTGGATTAAATTTAAATCAGGACAAGGCGACGAAGCCGCAGACAGTACAGATAGTACGGAACCGATTCACTTGGTGCTTCAGCACCTTAGAGAATCGTTCTCTTTGAGCTAAGGCTGAGGCAACGCCGTACCGGTTTAAAAGTTAATCCACTATACAAATCGACCAGACCCATCGATTGATTTTGCCTCACCTTTCCCTCTTGATATTCAAAGCATTCTAAACAACAAAAATATTTTTCAGACGACCTCCTACCCGCTTTGGTAAAATGCACCACACCATAACCCACCCCTTCCACACTCCCTGACCAACTGCCCGCGACCAACCAGCGCATCAACCACGAACCTCGTCTTCCTGCTTGCTTCCGCCCCTTGGCGCGAGAGCAGTTGTGGGTGGAAGTGTTCAGCCGCCGTTACGGGCGCGTGGCTTTGCTGGCGAGAAGTGCGCAAGCGGCAGAGCGAGTTGCGCGGCGTGTTGGTTCCGTTTGTGCCAGTCAGTGCATCGTGGTACGGCTCCGCAAGAATTGAAAACACTGCACCGCGCAGAGTGGATAGCGGCTGGCCGCAGCCGCAAGGCAGAGCTTTGTTCAGCGGCTTATATATCAACGAACTGATGCTCAGCTGACAACCCGCGAAGACCCGATACCCGAGCTTTACGACGCGCTGGAAGCGGTGATGCTGGGCGGTATGCGGCGAAAACAGTCATACCGCCGCGCTGCGACGCTTTGAATGGACTTTACTCAACCGCTTGGGATTTGCGCCCGATTTGTTCCACGATGGCAACGACGAAGCAATCCGCGCCGAAGAAAACCTACTGGCTGACGCGCCTGAAAATGCGGTCGTCCCCATTGAAGAAGCCGAACGCTTCAATCCCGCGCAACCATGGTGTTGCCGTCGGCGGCAACTATCTTGATCCAGCTGCGCGAGGGCGATTTCACCCATCCCTGAAAGCCTCGGGCAGTCGCTAAAAATCACGCGCCTGCTGATTGACAACCTCCCTGCCCGAAGGCATTAAATCCAGACAGGTTTTGCAACAACTCCAGCAATTCAGTTTCGAGCAGTTTGAACTTTTTCAGACGACCTTTTCCATCAGCGGGTCGTCTGAAAATCCAAAAGAAAGGACACATCATGCTCTTAGGTGTAAACATCGACCACATCGCCACCGTCCGCAACGCCCGCGGTACGACCTATCCCAGCCCCGTAGAAGCGGCATTGGTCGCGGAAACACACGGTGCGGATTTGATTACCATGCACCTGCGCGAAGACCGCCGCCACATCAAAGACGCGGACGTGTTCGCCGTCAAAAACGCCATCCGCACGCGCCTGAACCTTGAAAATGGCGCTGACCGAAGAAATGCTGGAAAACGCGCTCAAAAGTCATGCCGCAAGACGTGTGCATCGTGCCTGAAAAAAACGTCAGGAAATCACGACCGAAGGCGGTTTTGGACGTATTGGCGCAACAAGAAAAATCGCCGAGTTCACCAAAAATCCTGACCGACGCGGGCATCCGCGTTTCGCTCTTTATCGATGCCGACAACGAGCAAATCCAAGCCGCCCTGCGATGTCGGCGCGCCCGTTATCGAGCTGCACACCGGCGCATACGCCGATGCACACAGCCACACTGAACAAATCAAGCAATTCGAGCGTCTGCAAAACGGCGCGCATTATTTGCCAGCGATTTGGGCTTGGTCGTCAACGCCGGACACGGCCTGACCATACACAACGTTACCCCATCGCCCAAATCCTCGCCATCCGCGAGTTGAACATCGGGCATTCGCTGATCGCCCAAGCCCTCTTCCTCGGCCTGCCCGAAGCCGTCCGCCAGATGAAGGAAAACCATGTTCAGGGCAAGACTGCTGCCTTGATAGGCGATACCCACCTTTTTCAGACGACCTTCTCTCAACAAGGAGACCACCGCATGATTTACGGCATAGGCACAGACATCGTTTCCCTCAAACGCATCATCCGCCTGAGCAAAAAATTCGGACAAGCGTTTGCCGAGCGCATCCTCACCCCCGAAGAACTGCTCGAATTTCCGCAGGCAGGCAAACCCGTCAACCACCTTGCCAAACGCTTTGCCGCCAAAGAAGCCTTTCGCCAAAGCCGTCGGCACGGGCATACGCGGCGCGGTTTCCTTCCGCAACATCGGCATCGGGCATGACGCATTGGGCAAACCTGAATTCTTCTACGCCCCCGCCCTGTCCAAATGGCTGGAAGAACAAGGCATCAGCCGCGTCAGCCTCAGCATGAGCGACGAAGAAGACACTGTGTTGGCATTTGTCGTTGCCGAAAAAAATAAGGCAACACTCATTGGCAGGTCGGATTCCCGAATCCGACCTTCCGGATTTTCAGACGACCCTTCTCCCCTATCCCCATGACCCAAGACACCCGCACCCTTATCCGCGTCGTTGCCGGCATCCTGCTCAACCAAGACGGCGACTACCTGCTCAGTTCCCGTCCCGAAGGCAAGCCCTATGCCGGATATTGGGAATTTGCCGGCGGCAAAGTTGAAGCGGGCGAAACCGACTTCCAAGCCCTGCAACGTGAGTTTGAAGAAGAACTCGGCATCCGCATCCTCGCCGCCACACCTTGGCTGACCAAAAATCCATTCCTACGAACACGCCCGCGTCTGCTTGAAATTCCTATGGGTAAACCCCGACCAATGGACGGGCGAACCCCAATCCCGCGAAGGACAGGCATGGTCGTGGCAAAAGCGGCGATTTCAACGTCGCCCCCATGCTGCCTGCCAACGGTCCGCTGCTGCGCGCCCTTTCCGTCCCACGCCGGCTTCAAGGTCGTCTGAAAACCGGGTTTGTACGGACAAAACAGCACCGGCGAATACCGCGTCGCCCCTACTCCCTTTGCCGAGCCGCACCACGCCAACATCCTCATCTCAGAAACCGAACTGCGCAAACTCGGCAAGCTGCCCCAAGCCCAAAGCGTTTGGGTGTCGGTACACACCCGCGAACAATGGCAACGCGTGCAAGATGCCGACGTCGTCGTTTGGCAAGTCAACCACGAATCAAGCGCACGGCAAGTGCTTGAAATATTAGAACAAGGCGTATCCGTTCCGCTGGTTGTCGCCGCGCCCGAAACACTGGTTTCAAGCTACCGCGACCGCTGGCTCTCGACAGGCGCACACGCCGTCCTGACCGACAACGACACCGAGGTCGTCTGAAATGGACAAAAACCGCAAACTCCTCCTCGCAGGCGTCCTCCTCATCCTCTTCGCCGCCGCCAAACTCCTGCTGCTGGATTGGTGGCAGAAAACAACAGCCCCAAGCCCGCGCCGCCGAGTGCGACCTCATCAAAGGCTGCACCCTGCCCGACGGCTCGCACGTCCGCTCCACCCCCATCAGCCACCGCTCCGCCTTCGACATCACCGTCGAAAACACCCCGGCCGAAACACAGCAAGTCAGCATCAGCTTCAGCATGAAAGACATGGACATGGGCTTCAACCGCTATATGCTCCAACAACAATCCCCGCGCACCTGGCAAGCGCACCAAATCCACCCTGCCCGTCTGCGTCGAAGGCAGACGCGACTACATCGCCAACATCACCATAGGCGGACAAACTTTTCAGACGACCTTTACCGCCCAGTAAGTGTTCTACGCGTATTCAAACAGGAAAACTTTTTGCACGGGTTCAATTTCAATCAGAAACCTGAAAAAGAGTATCTATAGATGAAAGCGATTGTTTTAGATGTTTTTCACACTAAACAATCGCTTTCTTCAGGTTTGCTACAACATAAAACCATGCCGGTTTATATTTAATTCCCATCAAGCCGATAAGCTAGAAAATCCCATTAAAATCAACATATCAATTCCATATTCAATATATTGGGATTCCGCCATCAAGCCGTTTATAGTGGATTAAATTTAAATCAGGACAAGGCGACGAAGCCGCAGACAGTACAGATAGTACGGAACTGATTCACTTGGTGCTTCAGCACCTTAGAGAATCGTTCTCTTTGAGCTAAGGCGAGGTAACGCCGTACTGGTTTAAAAGTTAATTCACTATACAATCCGCCTCCTTTATTCTTTATCCCTAACCCATCCCCCGCGCCGACAAACGTAAAAGAAACAGATACGGCACATTATCCAACCATGTCCCAGCCCCTTAAAAACAAATGAAAATATTAAAAACCCACCCACATCGCAATCTAATGCTTCCCAATCTCCTATTTAAGTTTGCTTATCAATAAAAACAGACAAAGCAGCTCAAGAATATTCAAAAAAATATCTTTGAATTCAATATTTATATCAAGCCTTCATTATAAAAATAATATAAACACCCCCATTTATTAATTATATTACTGTCAACACTCTGATTTTGTGCTATATTGTGACGAAATAACCATTATTCAGAAATTGAGAAGAAAACTATGAAAACCGCCTCCAACTTCATCCGCGACGACATCAAATCCATGTCCGCCTACCGAATTGCCGACTTGCCCGAAGGCTTCATCAAGCTGGATGCAATGGAAAGTCCGTATCATCCGTTTGCCCGTTTCCCAGAGCTGTCAAACGAATGGCTGCGGCTGATTGACCAAGCGCCGATTCATCTTTACCCCAATCCCGCCGCCAGCGGGCTTCAGGAAACTTTAAGAAAAGCCTTCAACATTCCTGAATCTGCCGCCATAGCTTTAGGAAACGGCTCGGACGAGTTAATCCAATTCATGACCCTGCTCGTTGCCCAATCCGGCGCGACCATGCTCGCGGTTGAACCGAGTTTCGTGATGTATCGGCACAATGCCGAGCTGTACGGCATGAATTATGTCGGCGTACCGCTCAATGAAGATTTCACGCTTGATTTGCCTGCTGTTTTATCCGCCATCGACAAACATCAGCCCGCGCTGATTTTCATCGCCTATCCGAACAATCCGACAGGCGTATGCTTCCGCCGCGAAGAAGTCGAAGCCATTATCCGTGCGGCGCGCGGTATCGTCGTTGTCGATGAAGCATACGGCGCATTCAGCCGCGACAGTTTTCTGCCGCAGGCGGGCAGCATAGAAAATCTGGTCGTGATGCGCACCATCAGCAAAAATCGGTTTTGCCGGACTGCGCATCGGCTATGCGGCAGGAAGCCCCGCCGTAATGGGCGAGCTGGCGAAAAATCCTGCCGCCCTACAATATGAACCAATTAAGCTTGGCGACCGCCAAATTCGCCCTGCAACACCATGACGCGATTCAGACGACCATCGATATTTTGAAAAGCCGAACGCGAACGCGTTTTCAGCGAATTGTCCGCCATAGGGTCGTCTGAAAGCCTTCCCCAGCGAAGCGAATTTCATTACCGTGCGTGTTCCCGATGCAGACGCATTGTTTAACACGCTTAAAGAAAAACCGCATCCTGATTAAGAAACTCCACGGCACGCATCCGCTTTTTGGCGCAGTGCGTCCGCATTACCATCGGCAGTCCCTGAGCAAAACGATGCCGTACTGGACATTATCCGCAAGCTTTTATGCCTGATTTTTAAAAACCTCACAGAGAGTAAACCTATGACCATCACTCAACTCCACCTTGCCAATTTCCTGCAGCTTGTCGAAGAAGCAGGCTCATTGACCAAACTTGCCCGCAAATGCGGTTACGACAACGCGGCATCCCTGTCCCAACTAAAACGCCGCCTTGAAGAGCAGGCAGAAGACGAAAAAGCGCGCGGCATCCGCCCCAGCCTTGCCGCCAAACTCGAAGCCGGTATGCACAAACGCAAAGGCTGGTTAAACCGCGACCACAGCAAAGACAAAGAAAAAGCCGCAGCCGCCGAAGCCGCCCGCCAAGAGCGTGCCGCCCAGCAGCCGCAGCCGCCGCACCGGCATTCCATATGCCCGCAGAAGGCCGCGCAGTCAGCATCACCCGCAACACCAGCGAAACCCAAATCACCCTCAACCTCAACCTCGACGGCACCGGACAATACCGTTTCGACACCGGCGTACCCTTCCTTGAGCATATGCTTGCCCAAGTCGCCCGCCACGGCATGATCGACCTCGACATCACCTGCAAAGGAGATTTGCACATCGACGACCACCACACCGTCGAAGACATTGGCATTGTACTCGGACAAGCCCTGAAACAAGCCTTTGGGCAGCAAAGCCGGGCATCCGCCGCTACGGCCATGCCTCACGTCCCGCTCGACGAAGCCTTGAGCCGCGTTGTCATCGACCTCTCCGCCGCCCCGGACTCGTGTACAACATCGACTTCACCCGCGCCCTCATCGGACGTTTTGACGTTGACCTGTTCGAAGAATTCTTCCACGGCGTCGTCAACCACAGCATGATGACCCTGCACATCGACAACCTCAGCGGCCACAACGCCCACCACCAAGCCGAAACCGTATTCAAAGCCTTCGGCCGCGCCCTGCGCATGGCAGCAGAATACGATCCTCGTATGGCAGGACAAACCCCGTCCACCAAAGGCACCTTGAGCGACGAATCCGTTGCCGTTGAAGTTACCGTTGAAGAAGAAGCGCAAAGCGAAGCGTAATCCGCTTTTAAAAGGTCGTCTGAAAACCGGAAACAGGGTTTTTCAGACGACCTTTGCGTTTGCAGCAGGCATTGTTCCAAACAGCAATCGGCAAAAACATCACAAATGAAAGCAGAAAGCATCCGCCCGCCCTCTTTTCCCGCATCGATGTAAATCCATCTTAAATCGCAGACAACCCAAAAATAAAAATCCATAGCCCAAATCTCATCCACAGATTCCGTTCTTCAAAAAGCATCTTGTCAAACCACGCACCCTGTTTCTATCATTACCCATTAAACCCTTAAAAGGTCGTCTGAAAACAGGCATAACAAATTTTCAGACGACCTCCGATTTGTCAAACCCGCCCGATTTATGGGAAAATCGCACGATTGAATTTAACGAAGGGCGACACCGTGTTAGACAGAGAAGGCTATCGCCCCAATGTCGGTATCATCTTAATCAACAACCGCAACGAAGTCTTTTGGGGCAAGCGGTGCGCGAACATTCGTGGCAGTTCCGCAGGCGGCATCAAGCCGGGCGAAAGTCTCCGAAACCGCTATGTACCGCGAGCTGTACGAAGAAGTCGGGCTGTTGCCGCAACACATCAAAATCGTCGGACGCACGCGCGACTGGCTGCGTTATGACGTGCCGAGCCACTGGGTACGCCGCGAATGGCGCGGTTCGTATCGCGGGCAGAAGCAGATTTCGGTATCTTTTGCGGCTGGTCGGACGCGACAGCGACATCAATCTGCGCGCCTGCCACCATCCCGAATTTGACGGCTGGCGTTGGCACCAATATTGGGACTCCCGTTGACGAAGTGATTGATTTCAAAACGCGACGTTTACTTGGGGGCATTGAAAGAACTCTCCTCCCGCTTCCTGCGCGGCATGGAAAGCTACGAAGACTTTACCGCGCGCCTGCCTTTTGACAACCGATAAAATAACGAAACGCAACGCTTTCAGGTCGTCTGAAAGCGTTGTTCTTCCTTTCAGACGACCTCTTCCCCCTGCGACTAAAAACAACCAATACAGCGAATCCAGCATCACCGTCCTCAAAGGCTTGGAGCCGGTCAAAGAACGTCCCGCATGTACACCCGCACCGACAGCCCGACCCACATCTGCCAAGAAGTCATCGACAACGCGGCGGACGAGGCGTTGGGCGGTTTCGCTACTGAAATCGACGTGCGCATCCACGACGACGGTTCGCTTTTCCGTGCGCGACAACGGGCGCGGCATTCCCGTCGGGCTGCACCCCTGTCGAAGGCGCGCCCGTGGTCGAACTTAGTATTTACCCGTCTGCACGCAGGCGGCAAGTTCAATAAAAAGACGGCGGCAGCGCGTATGCCTTTTTCAGGCGGCCTGCACGGCGTGGGCGTGTCCGTCACCAACGCCCTCTCCACCCGCCTTGAGGTAACCGTCAAAACGCGAAGGCAAAATCCACCGCATCGTGTTTGCCGGCGGCGACGTGGTTGAACCGTTGGCGGAAGTGGGCAAATGCGCCGTCAAAGACAGCGGCACCGAAGTGCGCGTCTGGCCGGACGGCAAATATTTTGAAAGCCCGAATTACAGCATTCCCGAACTCGAACGCCTGCTGCGCGCCAAAGCTGTACTGTTGCCGGGCGTGCGTCTCCCTGACCCGTCCGGTCAAAGGCGAAGACGAAGCGCACACCCAAAACCTGGCACTACCCCGACGGTCTGAAAAAGCTATCTGACCGACCTGATTGCCGACGCACAGGAAGCCGTGCCGCTGTTCTCCTGCGAAAACTACATTTCAGACGACCACAACGGCGATTTCAGCATCGGCGAAGGCGCCGCGTTTGCCCTGACCTGGCTGGAAGAAGGCTCGTGCGCCAACGAAAGCTACGTCAACCTCATCCCCACCCCTGCTGGGCGGCACACACGAAGCGGGCTTTGAAACAAGCCGTGTTCAACGCTGTCAACAACTTCATCAATCTGCACAACCTCCCTACCGCGCGGCGTGAAAGTGCAAAGCGACGACGTGTTCAGCAAAACCGCCTTCGTCCTTCTCCGCCCGTGTCCTCGACCCGCAGTTCCAAGGTCAGACCAAAGACAAACTGACCAACCGTGACGCATTGAAACTCGTTGCCGCCGTATCGGGGGACCCTTTTGGAATTGTGGCTGAATCAAAAACGTGGACTTCGGCAAAAATCGCCGAACTCGCCATCCGTCAGGCACAAGCGCGGATGCGTTCGGTTAAAAAAATCGAAAAGAAAAAGGCAGCGGCGTCGCCGTCCTGCCTGGCAAACTGACCGACTGCGAAAGTGAAGACATCCGCGAAAACGAACTCTTCCTCGTCGAAGGCGATTCCGCCGGCGGCTCCGCCAAACTCGCCCGCGACAAAGCCACGCAAGCGATCGTGCCCCTGCGCGGCAAAGCGCTCAACAGCTTCGAAGTCCACCCTGACCAGCTTTTCGGCAACGCCGAAATCCACGACATTTCCGTCGCCATCGGCGTCGATCCGCACGGCATCAACGACAATCCCTGATTTAAGCGGCCTGCGCTACGGCAAAATCGCCATCCTGTCCGATGCCGACGTGGACGGCTCTCATATTCAAGTTTTGCTGCTGACCCTGTTCTACCGCCACTTCCCGAAACTGGTCGCCGACGGACACATCTACGTCGCCCAGCCGCCGCTGTTCCGCGTCGATGTCAACGCACAAGGCAAAAAGCAAACCCGCCCGCAAATTCTACGCCCTCGACCAAAAACGAACTCGACAGTATTTTAGAACGGCTGCAAAAAGAAGGCGTCAAAGAAACCGCCTATTCCATCAGCCGTTTCAAAGGCTTGGGCGAGATGAACCCCTGACCAGCTCAAAGACACCACCATGCACCCCGACACCCGCCGCCTGTTGCAGGTGCAAATCCCCGAAGGCGCGGATGACGAAACACGCGACATCTTCGTCAAACTGATGGGCAAAGGCGAAGCCGCCGCCCGCCGCGCATGGATGGAAAAAGAAGGCGATACGGCAGAATTGGATATTTGACGCCGTTGGTTTGAAAAGCAAAAAGGTCGTCTGAAAATTGAACTGCACCCCAAAAGTTGGACATCCCTCCAACTCACAAAGGTGCAGTATGAGCAAATATACATTACACTTCAAATACTAAGCCGTACTCCACTACCTGCATATACGCAGCCAACAGCGTACCGCAGAACACTACGGCATTTCCCGAACCCACCTGAGACGATGGATACGCGCCTATCAAGAAGGCGGTATCGGCGCACTCGAACATCCCCAATCCAAAACCATGCCCCAACACCGCAAAAACCCCTTCATCTCAGATAAACCCGACCAAGAAAAAACGCAGGCAGAGCTTATTGAAGAGTTGTGCTATATGCGCGCAGAGGTTGCCTATCTAAAGGAGTTAAAAGCCCTCAGCCAAAAAAGCGGACCGAAAAGGACAAAAGCCAAACCGTCCAAACACTGAGGGCGCAACACCCGCTCAAATACCTGCTGCACATCGCAAACCTGCCCAAAAAGCAGCTTTTACTACCACCACCAAGACCGACCCGACCCCGACGCAGCCGACAAAGCCCTCCTCGTCGAAACCTACCGGCGGCATAAAGGACGCTACGGACAAAGGCGCATTGCCGCAGCATTGGGTTGGAACCACAAAAAAGTGGCGCGGTTGATGAAGCAGTTGGAACTGAAAGCCCTCATACGGGCGAAAAAGCCTACCGCCATCCCGCCATGGGCGAAATATCGGAAAAACCCTCCTCAAACGCCGGGTTCAAAGCCCGAAAGCCCAACGAAAAATGGCTGACCGACGTTACCGAACTCAAAGGAAGGACGGCAAACTGTACCTCTCGCCAATCTTGGACTTGTTCAACCGCGAGATCGTCGCCTACGCCATGAGCCGCAGAGCCGACAGCGAAATGGTGAAGGAAATGCTCGAAAAAGCCGCACCCGTCTGACTGATAAAGGAACGATGCTTCATTCGGACCAGGTGTGCTGTACCGTACGGCAGGGGTATAGGAATTGCTTGCGGAGCATTCCATGGTTCAAAGCATGTCGCGAAAGGCGAACTGTTGGGACAATGCGCCGATGGAAAGCTTCTTTGCGGTGTTGAAGACGGAGTGTTTCTATAACGCAGGGTGAATTGACGGTAGATGAATTGATGAAGCAGATAGATGACTATATGGATTACTACAACCGGGGAGCGTTGCAGTTTGAAATTGAAAAAGCTGAGTCCTGTCGCATACAGAACCCAGCTTGCACAGAGTGCCTGAATAGGCTTTATGAGTGTCCAAGATTTGGGGGCCAGTTCAAATTTCAGACGGCCTTTTGTTGCAAACAGCGGCGTTACGGTTGCCCGCCGTCGCGGATTTCTAGGGCTGTCCACCCGGCTGCGCCGCTCTGCGCCGCAGTTCTGGTTGTGTACCAAAATACCTCCCATACTTACACAATAAGTGTGATAATCCTCGACCTCAATGTTATAAACCGTGGTGCGGTAAGGGCGGTAATGCCGTTGTCCGTCCTCATCCACATACAGCAGGTTCTCATCATTCGGCACGTCCAACCAATCCGTTGTTGGGTTATATAGTGATTCGGTAGTAAGTGTCATCTCATAGCTGTTGCCCCGATCCGACTGCTCCCAACCGTAGGCCAGGTTGGTCGGCTGTACCCAGGCTTGATCGGTATCGCGGTAGGCATACAGCGGGCGGTAATCCTCTACTACATAATAATCACGAACACCCAACACCACGTCTCCGCGCTCAAGCTGGTCGGCGCGCTTCCACACCGGTTGTTCGTACAGCCGCATTTCATAGGGCGTGTGCTTAAATGCCCACAGGGCTTCGTATCTCGCCCTTCCTTCATCCCCGGCAAACACGTCTTCACCATCGTCGTAATCGCAGCCCTTCCAATAGGCACCGAGCTTACCAAATTTGGGATGCTCAAGAATCAGGTTGGTGACCACACCGTACACGCAGAACGGGTGGTTTGGGGTAGCTATTAAAATTCGACCTCCTCCACTTCTTTCAGGAAATTGAGAAAATTTCAGCATCACCACTTCCTTGTCCTCATAACGGAAGGTGTTCACCACCCGTTTGGGCACGGCCTCGCCGATGCCGTTTTCAGGGCGCGACATCACCAAATCGCCCACCTTCAGTTCGTCTATCGGCGTCCAGCCTTCTTCCGTTTCTACCAAGGTCGCACTTCATAAAAGCAGCCCATGCTGGAGGATAGGGCGTTTTCCTACAGCGTGTTGTCCATTCAATTTGTTCATATTGTTTCCCGAAAATTGTGTTTTTAAAAAGTTTCTGATTGGAAAAATAGCTATGATAAATACCCCATTCATTGCCGCTCATTAGGTCGTCTGAAAATTTCAGACGACCTTTGTCAAAACAGCGGCGTTATGGTTGCCCGCCGTCGCGGATTACCGGGCTGTCCACCCGGCTGCGCCGCAGTTCTGGTTGTCGCACTAGAATTCCCCTGTATCCACACAGTAGGTGTGGTAATCCTCAACCTCGATATTATAAACCGTGGTGCGGTAGGGGGCGGTAATGCCGCTGTCCGTCCTCGTCCACATACAGTAGGTTCTCGTCATTTGGTACATCCGCCCAATCCAATGTCGGAGAATTCAGCGATTCGTCAGTTAGAACCATCTCACAGCTGTTGCCTAAATCCGACTCTTTCCAGCCGTAAGCCAGATTGGTTGGCTGTGCCCATGCCTGGTCGGTATCGCGGTACGCATACAGCGGGCGGTAATCCTCCAGCACATAATATTTGCGACAACCCAACACCACGTCGCCGCGCTCAGCTGGTCAGCGCGCTTCCACACCGGCTGTTCGTACAGCCGCATTTCATAGGGGGTATGCTTAAATGCCCACAGGGCTTCGTATTTTTCCCAGCTGTCCGGCCCATTGAACATATCGCTGCTGTCGTAATCGCAGCCCTTCCAATAGGCGCCGAGCTGGCCAAATTCCGGATGCTCGACAATCAGGTTGGTGACCACACCGTACACGCAGAACGGGTGATTCGGGGTGGCGACCAGGGATTGCCCCTCCCCGTTCCTTTTCGGGGAATTGGGAAAAACTTCAGCATCACTACTTCCTTGTCCTCATAACGGAAGGTATTCACCACCCGCTTGGGCACGGTCTCGCCGATGCCGTTTTCAGGGCGAGACATCACCAAATCACCCACCTTCAGTTCGTCTATCGGCGTCCAGCCTTCTTCCGTTTCTACCAAAGTGCCCTTCATAAAGCAGCCCATGCCGGAGGATAGGGCGTTTCCTACGGCGTGTTGTCCATTCAATTTGTTCATATTGTTTCCCGAAATTGTGTTTTTAAAAAGTTTCTGATTGGAAAAAAATAGCTATGATAAATACCCCATTCATTGCCGCTCATTAGGTCGTCTGAAAGTTTCAGACGACCTCTGTTGCAAACAGCGGCGTTACGGTTGCCCGCCGTCGCGGATTTCCAGACTGTCCACCCGGCTGCGCCGCTCTGCGCCGCAATTCTGGTTGTGCACCAGGATGCCCGGATAATCGACACAGTAGGTATGGTAATCCTCGACCTCGATGTTGTAGACCGTGGTGCGGTAGCGGCGGTAATGCCGTTGTCCGTTCTCGTCCACATACAGCAGGGTTCTCGTCGTTCGGCACGTCCGCCCAATCCAATGTCGGACGGTTCCGCGATTCTTCATTCAGCACCATCTCATAGGTGTTGCCTAAATCCGACTCTTTCCAGCCGTAGGCCAGATTGGTCGGCTGTATCCATGCCTGGTCGGTATCACGGTAGGCATACAGCGGGCGGTAATCCTCTACTACATAGTAATCCTTATAATCATTTCATACCCCAACACCACATCGCCGCGCTCGAGCTGGTCGGCGCGCTTCCACACCGGTTGTTCGTACAGCCGCATTTCATAGGGCGTGTGCAAAATGCCCACAGGGCTTCGTATCTCGCCCTTCCTTCATCCCCGGCAAACACGTCTTCACCATCGTCGTAATCGCAGCCCTTCCAATAGGCACCGAGCTTACCAAATTTGGGATGCTCAAGAATCAGGTTGGTGACCACACCGTACACGCAGAACGGGTGGTTCGGGGTAGCGACCAGAGTCCCCCTCCCCGTTCCTTTCAGGGGAATTGGGAAAAACTTCAGCATCACTACTTCCTTGTCCTCATAACGGAAGGTATTCACCACCCGCTTGGTACGGCCTCGCCGATGCCGTTTTCAGGACGCGACATGACAAGGTCGCCCACCTTCAACTCGTCTATCGGCGTCCAGCCTTCCGGTCTTTTTACCAATGTGCCTCTTCATAAAGCAGCCCATGCCGGAGGATAGGGCGTTTTCTGCAGCGTGTTGTCCATTCAATTTGTTCATATTGTTTCCCGAAATTGTGTTTTAAAAGTTTCTGATTAAAGGAGATGGCTATATAGACACCTCGTATCACTTGTAAGGTCGTCTGAAAACAGATTTAGGTTTTTCAGACGACCTTTTTTTACATTATCTGCCAAACATGGTTAAAAAATCATGTAGTAATCTTCAAAAAGCCGAATAGAAGGCATTTCCATATTACTCCCTCAATAATTGCTCAATATGCATATTTTTAAAATGAGAAAAATATATTTATGGCTGACAAAGGCCGTTTTTCTTGATAATAATATTGACCCTGACTCAGAATGAATCGAAAGCATAAAAGGTCGTCTGAAAGCCAATCGTTTCAAACCATCATCTAAGGACATTCATAAATGGTACGCCTTACCTCATCCCTATTATTGCTCATCACCGGCCTTTCACTTACCGCTTGCGGTTCTAGTATTGATTACGACCGCCAAGATTGGAACGCAGCCAACAAATGTGGCAGCAGCGGCTGGACAGCCTTCCAATCGGCGCAACTGAAGCGCAACTGCGCGACTGGCAAAACAAATACGGATTAAAACTGGCGTTTCAAGAACCTGACCATTATTACAGTTCCAACCTGCCCGAAGGCCATTTCCCCGTAAAAAAACATTGGTCCAAATTCAGCCCTTGCGATGCTTTTTCTTATCTTTGACCATCCAAACCAACGAGCAAAAAGCAAGTGGTTAAAAAGAACTGAAAGCCTTGGGCAGCTGCATATAAACTGTCTATGATTCAGGTCGTCTGAAAAACCAAAAATCCGTTTTTCAGACGACCCGGACTTCGATTTAAACTTTATCCATCATCAACATAAACCAACGCTCATCAATAAAGACTACAACATGAATTATCGCGAAATTATTAATGAACTAAATGAAAACCTACATGCATTTCCCGAAGCTGAAACCGTGTTTTCCGAAAAGCAGCCATGGTTGAAAGAACATTTTCTGCCTTGTATCAGTATCGACTTAGTGAAATCAATCCCGAATGGAAAGGCATAACGCTGCATTTGATCAATCCGCAGGAACCGGGTGACGGCTTAATCGGCGAGCTGACGCAGTTCGCCCATAATGAATTTATCGGAATTAACTGGCTTTCATTCCGCTTGACTGAAGACAACCGTTACGAATTTTTGGGTGACGAGCGTTATTTTCTCCGCAGCCCGGCCAACAAACATTTGCTGACCGATCCGTATTTGGAAAAAGATTTTGCCGAAAACCTGAAAAACTATGCCGAACAGAAAAAAGCATTTCAGGAAAAAACAGGGGATTACAACGGAGAGTCCCTATTACAGCGAGTATGACGGATTATTTCTGAACAGCTTGGGTGGAGAACGCATTGAAAGCAGCAACTGGTCAACCTCAGACGACATCCCGTCTGCTTACAAAATGACGCAAGACGAAGACGGGAACGTCACCATTACCCACAATGGCAATCGTTTTTACCATATCGCCTCAGCTTGCGGTTATTCCTATTCCCATGGCGCAGACAATATTGTCATGCTGTACGAGCCGATCAGCAGACTTGTTCTATTTACTTACGATTGGACATAAACCATGAGCGAATTAAACGACCAAACCTACGACACCATTTGCCGGCTTTGCGAACAAGGCGACACATTGGCGGAAGACGGGCAATACGCCGAGGCACTCGACCTTTATTGGCAGGCGTGGGATTTGTTGCCCGAACCGAAAACCGACTGGGAAGCGGCAACATGGATTCTGGCAGCCATCGGCGATGCGGATTTTTTGAGCGGCGATTTTACCGCCGCGCACGAGCATTTAAGCCACGCCATGTATTGCCCGGACGCAATCGGCAACCCGTTTTTGCATTTGCGTTTAGGACAGGCGCAGTTTGAATTGGGCAATATGGAACGCGCCGCTGACGAGTTGATGCGCGCCTACATGGGTTTGGACGACGAAGCGTGGCTGGACGAAGACCCGAAATATCTGGATTTTTTAGCCACCGTGGCAGAAGGCATTGAAAACCACAGCCGAAAAAACCACTAGTGCAATATAGGCTGCACCCTGTTTTTCAGACGACCCGAACTTCAAACCAGTTATAAAAGAAACCGATTATGGGATATCCACCACAAGCCATTCAGTCTATTTTGCGACTATCCGCGCAAAAACGTTTTGAACACGCCATTAAAGATATTGCCGATTCAGAATGTCTTTATGTAATGGCAGACGAAGATGGAGACTGGTCATTTTGGGGCGATGATGACGGCCATACCTCGCTGGCTATCTGGTCGGATTTGGAATTTGCCCGCCTATCCTTGGCACAGGCAGGGAGATGAAAAACCTTTGCATCTTCGAATTGGAGCTTGAAGAATTTTTAGAAGACGGCATTCCCTACCTAATGGACATTGGCAGCTACATTGCCATTTTCCCCACGCCTGACGACCCCGAAACCGTCGATATGCCTGCTATTGAATTTGCCGCCCGCATCAACAAAAAATTTTGGACGAAAGCTATGGCGAAGCTTTGGATCTGCCTTATTTGAACGGTTAAAAAGCGTTTCTTACAAACGCCTGTATTACACTGATAGGGTCGTCTGAAAACCGGCCCCACCTAAAACTCGAAAGGAATCCATCATGTACACTTGCACTTCCTGCGGCGAAAAACATGAAGACATGCCTGCGCTCTGCTTTGCCACTCCCGATCCCTATAATAAACTCAGTGAAGTAGAACGCATTGCTTATCAAGCGGAATGCGATTCTGATTTCTGCATCATCCGCTATCCCTGACCAAACCGACCGCTTTATCCGCGCGGTGCTGCTTATTCCGATTATCGGACATGAGGAAACGTTGGAATACGGCGTATGGGTATCTGTCAGCGAAAAGAGTTTTAACGATTATCAAAGCGACTTTCACGACAATCCGGAAAACGTCGTTTATTTCGGCAGGATATGCAACTGGCTGCCCCCTTACGAATCCGACACCTTCAGCCTGCACTGCAATGTCGTTACCCAGTCCGACAACCGACGTCCCCTGCTGCAACTCCATCAAAGCGGCGAACATCCGCTGGTACGCGACTTTTACCAAGGTATAGAATACGCTGAAGCGCAGGCAAGGATAGATGCGGTATTCGGAGCGGATTACTAAGGACAAAATGACAAACCGTCCCTCTGCTTGAACGAAACCATGTCTGACGGTTTCCCTGCCTGTTTCCTACAACTGCTGCAAACCTGCTCGCCGTCGAGCCTACTGCTATTGAGCAAATTGCCCACTTCGGCGGAATGCCTACTGCCTTCGTGTCTGTACGATTACAGGTGAAACGTGGATAGATTTTTGCTACAAGGGCTGGAAGTTCAGTATTCACAACCCATATGGTGAATATTGGTTTTTTGCCGAAAACAGCGAATGTCCCGAAGCTATATTGCAATCTATGATTCAGGTCGTCTGAAATCCAAAATCCGGCTTTCAGACGACCTCAAATAAGGATCAACATGAAATACAAAGACCTACGCGACTTCATTGCCATGCTCGAGCAGCAAGGCAAACTCAAGCACGTCGCGCATCCCGTTTCCCCGCATTTGGAAATGACCGAAATCGCCGACCGTGTGCTGCGCGCCGAAGGACCGGCGTTGCTGTTTGAAAACCCGATTAAACCGGACGGCACGCGTTACGGTTATCCCGTGTTGGCGAACCTGTTTGGCACGCCCGAACGCGTGGCGATGGGCATGGGCGCGGACAGCGTGTCCAAGCTGCGCGAAATCGGGCAGACGCTGGCGTACCTGAAAGAACCCGAACCGCCCAAAGGCATTAAAGACGCGTTTTCCAAACTGCCGCTGCTGAAAGACATTTGGAGTATGGCGCCGAACGTGGTGAAAAACGCGCCGTGTCAGGAAATCGTGTGGGAAGGTGAAGACGTTGATTTGTATAAACTTCCGATTCAGCATTGCTGGCCGGAAGACGTTGCGCCGCTGGTAACGTGGGGCTTGACCGTCACGCGCGGGCCGCACAAAAAACGCCAAAATCTCGGCATTTACCGCCAACAACTAATCGGCAAAAACAAGCTGATTATGCGCTGGCTGTCGCATCGCGGCGGCGCGCTGGATTATCAGGAATTCCGCAAACTCAATCCCGATACGCCGTATCCCGTCGCCGTCGTGCTCGGCTGCGACCCCGCCACCATTTTGGGCGCGGTAACGCCTGTTCCCGATACCTTGAGCGAATACCAGTTTGCCGGACTGCTGCGCGGTTCGCGGACGGAACTGGTGAAATGTATCGGCAACGATTTACAAGTGCCCGCCCGTGCCGAAATCGTGCTGGAAGGCGTGATTCATCCGAACGAAACCGCGTTGGAAGGCCCATACGGCGACCACACGGGCTATTACAACGAGCAGGACCATTTCCCCGTATTCACGGTCGAGCGCATCACCATGCGCGAAAACCCGATTTACCACTCCACCTACACGGGCAAACCGCCCGATGAACCTGCCGTTTTGGGCGTGGCGTTGAACGAAGTGTTCGTACCGCTCTTGCAAAAGCAGTTCCCCGAAATCACCGATTTCTACCTGCCGCCCGAAGGCTGCTCCTACCGCATGGCGGTGGTCAGCATGAAAAAACAGTACGCCGGACACGCCAAGCGCGTGATGATGGGCTGCTGGTCGTTCCTGCGCCAGTTTATGTACACCAAATTCATCATCGTGGTCGATGACGACGTGAACGTGCGCGACTGGAAAGAAGTCATCTGGGCGGTAACCACGCGCATGGACCCCGTACGCGACACTGTTTTGGTAGAAAACACGCCCATCGACTACCTCGACTTCGCCAGCCCCGTCAGCGGACTCGGCGGCAAAATGGGCTTGGACGCGACCAACAAATGGCCGGGCGAAACCGACCGCGAATGGGGGCGGGTGATCAAAAAGACCCTGCGGTTACGGCTAAAATTGATGAGATTTGGGGAGTTGGGGTTGTGAACCAAAAGTGCAGGCTGCTTTTCGCACATTCAAAACCAGAAAGCAGCCTGCACTTTGCTAAGGTCGTCTGAAAGCAGCGTTTCAACAAAATTTCCAAACAATATTAGGCATTTTTGAGCATGGAAACACGAAAAACAGTCCGCCTAATCCTCCGCTCTTGGACGCTGACCGATGCTGAATCGGTGTACGAACAAGCCCGCAACCCCTAAAATCGGAGCGATGTGCGGCTGGCCTCCTCATACCAGCGTGGAGGAAAGCCGCGAAATTATTGAACACGTCCTCCTCAAGCCGCATAGTTTTGCCATTTGCTTGGAAGATAATCAAGCGATAGGCAGCATCGGCCTACTTTTTCAAAACGACAGCAATCTGCCGATGAGCGACCGTGAAGCGGAAATAGGTTATTGGCTGGGCGAGGATTTTTGGGGAAAAGGGTTATGCAACCGAAGCGGTGCAATCGGTGGTTGCCTATGCTTTTGAGGAATTGTCTCTGGTGCGGCTTTGGGCTGTGGCTTATCAGGAAAATACCCCTTCGCAACGCGTGCTGGAAAAATGCGGATTTTATCCTCATCACACTGAAGAACACTTCTTTTTCCAAGCCGACGGGTGAGACGCATAGGGGCGGTAATATATGCGCTGGAGAAAGAGTAGTCGTCGGAATGTACTCGTAAAAGCAACATATCTTGCTTGTTTTTAAACCGCATTAAGCACTAAAAGGGTCGTCTGAAATCAAGTTTTCAGACGACCCTTTTTAGCTCGATAAAACTTTTACAATAACTTATCTAATTATTGCATGTTGCCGATACACCCCTGATTTAAAACTCATTCACTCTGAAGCAATCGCCCCACCACCAGATACCCAAATCCCACTGCCGATATTTCGAACAGCATTTTTTTGGCTATATAAAGCATTACTTTACAGATTTTTTGATATAATTTTGACTATCCGTTTAGATAACCCGTTGATACCACTCTCTGCGTGTTTTCAGACGGCCTATCAAAAATATAACTTGTTTTCCAAATAAAAGGCCGCCCGCTCTATGCACGAAACTTTTTCCCTCGCACCCATCGTTATCGTCCTCCTCGTTTCCGTCATTACGGTGATTTATTGCCGTAAATTCAACATTCCTTCCATGCTCGGTTATCTTTTGGTCGGCTTTATCGCCGGTCCGGGCATGTTGAAGCTGATTCCGCAAGGCCATGCCACTGATTATCTGGGCGAAATCGGTATCGTATTCCTGATGTTCAGTATCGGTCTCGAATTCTCCCTACCCAAGCTCAAAGCGATGCGCCGTTTGGTGTTTGGGTTGGGCGGCTTGCAGGTCATTGTGACCATGTTGTCGATTATTGGCATTTTGATGTTGATGAGCGTCAGCTTTAATTGGGCGTTTGCCGCAGCCGGGGCGATGACCATGTCGTCCACGGCAATCGTCAGCCGCATCCTGTCCGAAAAAAACCGAGTGGGACAGCCGCACGGTCAAATGGCGATGGGTGTCTTGTTGATGCAGGATATTGCCGTCGTGCCGCTGATGATCCTGATCCCTGCATTGGGGAAATGGAGAAGAAGGCAGCCTGTGGGCGGCGCTTGGTCTTGCCGGATTGAAAATGCTGGTCACGCTGGGCGTGTTATTCGTCGTCGGCAGCAAGGTGATGTCGCGCTGGTTCAGAATGGTCGCCAAAACGCAAGTCGTCTGAATTGTTCGCGATCAACGTCTTGCTGGTAACCTTAGGCGTAGCTTATCTGACCGAACTGGAAGGCTTGTCGATGGCATTGGGCGCATTCGTCGCAGGTATGCTACTTTCGGAAACGGAATACCGTTTTCAGGTGGAAGACGACATCCGCCCGTTCCGAGATATTCTGCTTGGTTTCTTCTTTATCACGGTCGGCATGAAACTGGATATCAGGGCTTTAATCGGCGGCTGGCAGCAGATTCTGATTTTGCTGGCAATCCTGCTGGTATTGAAAAGCATTGGTCGTCTTTTTCATCGCTTTGCATATGAAGCATCCGATTGCGGACAGCTGAAAACAGCCCTCTATTTAGCACAAGGCGGCGAATTTGGTTTTGTGATGTTAAACATCTCCAGCAAAAATCAATATGGTGTCGCCAGAACTGGAGCAGGCAGCTACGGCAGCAATTCTGTTGTCTATGATTATCGCCCCATTTATCTTGGGCAGCAGTGATGCCATCGTCAGCCGTTTTGTCAAATCAAGCTGGGATATGAAGGCATTGGTTTGCACAGCATGTTGGTAGAAACCATGAGCAAATCCGACCACGTCCTGATTATCGGTTTCGGACGCGGCGGTCAGACCGTCGGACGCGTCTTGGCTCAGGAAAACATCCCTACTTCGCCCTCGACCTTGATATCGGTAGGGGTTCAGGGTGGCGCGCAATGCGGGCGAGCCGGTTTCGTTCGGCGATGCCAAGCGGCGGGAAGTCTTGGAAGCGGCAGGTTTGGAGCGTGCCAAAATGGTGGTCATTACTCTAAATAATATGCATGAAACCCAACATGTTCTCGACAATATCATGTCCTTGCATCCGAGTATGCCTGTGTATGTTCGGGCGACCAATGACGATTACGTTAAAATCTTCACAGATATGGGCGCAGAAGAAGCGGTATCCGATACCAAAAGAAACTAGCTTAGTGCTGGCAAGCTACGCCATGTTGGGCAATGGCGCGACATACAGCCACGTTTATCAAACCATTACCAACATCCGACACAGCCGCTACGCCTCTTTGGAAGGCTTGTTTGTCGGCAGCGATGATGAAAACGGTTTTGACGAAGAAGGCAAATCCATATGCCGCCACGCCTTCCCTCTGACAGGCGAAGCCTACGCCATCGGCAAGACCATCCGTGATTTGCCTTTGGATAACGCCGGCATCAAACTTCTATTTATCCGCCGAAACACAAGCAGGATAGAAAACCCCGACTTGGATTTCCAGCTTCAACCGAATGATATTTTGGTTGTCGCAGGCAGACAGGAGGAAATTATTTCTTTTGAAAACTGGAGTTTGCAAGGAAATACCTAATACACTGAAAAATAAAGCTTGCGCGGCGGATGCTTTTTTGATTTAATAGCGTCTTCGCAAACGCAGCGACAAGGGTGATTAGCTCAGTTGGTAGAGCGTCTGCCTTACAAGCAGAATGTCGGCGGTTCGACTCCGTCATCACCCACCAAGTTTCCTTTCATTGTTGCAAAACAATGATGCGCGAGTGGTAGCTCAGTTGGTTAGAGTACCGGCCTGTCACGCCGGGGGGTCGCGGGTTCGGTACCGTCCGCCGCGCCAAATTTCAAAAATACTGACATCGTCGGTATTTTTATTTTTCAGGTGATTAGCTCAGTTGGTAGAGCGTCTGCCTTACAAGCAGAATGTCGGCGGTTCGACTCCGTCATCACCCACCAGTTTTCCTTTCATTGTTGCAAAACAATGATGCGCGGTGGTAGCTCAGTTGGTTAGAGTACCGGCCTGTCACGCCGGGGGTCGCGGGTTCAGTACCGTCCGCCGCGCCAAATTTTAAAAAATACCGGCTTTTGCCGGTATTTTTGCGCGTGAAACGAACGTAGAAAAAGAGCGGTATTTAGTTTTTCAGACGACGTGCATTAGGAAGGTCGTCTGAAAAAGCTTCAATCAACGTTCTCATCGCGTTTATCATACTTTCTCAGGAAAATCACTGTCCAAATCAAGCTGATTAAAATACTGCCAAAAAGGCAATCTCAAAGAAAAACAACCAAATCCCCGAGGGCAGCCGACTCCGCAATTTCCGCTATTACTGCTCAGAAAATCATTAATATAAGCGACAACATAAAGAATTGCCACAAACTCAGGAATAGCCATCAACCAAATACCTAAAACATTCAACCATTTCATCAGCGTCTTACAACCTCTTTTTTAGCATTTAGGCAGTATATATGACGGTATGACAGAAGACAATGCACCAGCGATGGCCACATACAGGCTGAACAGCCCGAATGCCGAAAAAGAAAAGTCCTGCGAAATCATCTGAACGAGAATGAAAGAGGAAAAAATCCAATAATAAAATGCCGTCAAACCCGCCGCCTTTATCTTATCTTTTCCTATTGCATTTCAAATTCAACTTCTCGGCAGTATAACCGACAAAAATAGCCGGGGAATACAAAGAGGTCAGCAAGACCAGTCCCACAACCAATAAAGAAAAGTGGAAAAGTAAATATTAAAAAAATAAAAATACCCCTCCCAGTAAGTTAGAAATATCTGTTCTCGGAATAAGGGAAAGAAACAAAATCAGCCAAAAAAAGCAACGATAAACAGTGGCAACCCCATATCAAATTGGTGCGCGTATAAGCCCGATAAGGGTTGAAATCTTCTTCTGGTGAATGTTCCATAATCTTTCTTCGTAAACTATGCGAACGGCATTTACTCTAAACTCTTATCCCACGCGCTACAAGATTCCTATCCCTTTTCTTTTTAAAAAGGTCGTCTGAAAACAACAAGCCTAGGTAAAATCATCGATTTTACTCCTACAAAAACCCCTCTTCCCGCAAAAAATTTCTCCAACTTCTCCGCAAATGCCTTATACCCCGCAGAGTTGGCGTGTATTTGGTCGGATTTCAACTTTTCATCACTCAAAAATCTCAGACCATGCGCCGCCGAACAAGGGAATTTTGTATTGTTCGGCAAGCTCCTGATAAAGCGGATGATCACTCAAATGACCGAACAATGCGCCGACGCTCAGGTGCGGTACGCCCACCAAGACGGCGGGGATATTTTCCTTCTGCACGCTTTCGATGATTTTGGCGATATTGTTACGGGTTTCGGCTTCGGGGAAATTTACGCAAGAAGTCGTTGCCGCCTATGCTGATAATCACAAGCTTGGGTTGGCGTTGCAACAGCGCGGGCAGGCGCGACAGGGGCTTGTGCGGAGGTATCGCCGGAAATGCCGCCATTGATGATGTCCCAATCGGTCAGCTTTTGCAGTTGCGCGGGATAGGATTCGTCAGGGTTTGCGCCGTAGCCGTAGGTAAGCGAGTCGCCCAAAGCCAGTACGGTACTTCCTGCGGCAATTTTCGTCTGCTTCTTGCCGGATTTACCGCCGCAAGCTGCAAGCAGTAAAAACGCTCGTGTAAGTAAGAAATTTTCTTCGTGTGAGCATATTTTGTTTCTGATTTTCTAAAGTATTACGGAAGCTGCTGCGTTAATTTTGCACATCTTCATCTTCAAACCGAAAGCTGATTGGAATGTTAACCTGTGACCAAACAGGTTTTCCGTTTTCTACGCTAGGCAGAAAAATATTTCCCATTACACCTTTCCTTGCCGCATTATCCAACCTGCGGAAACGCGAACTTTCCACCACCTTGACACTGTCCAATTGACCCTCCGGCGAAACTACACCCCCCAATATAACTGTACCCTCTTCCCCATTTTCCTCCGACAACGGAGGATAGGGTATGGAGGTCATCTGACGGTACATACCGCCTTTATAGTTGTCATTTTCACCATAGAGCAAGTAAATATGTTCCGCATAAGACGGAACGTTTTGACACACGCTCTGCACCTCGCCGTTTGCATCGGTTTGATTAGAGCAAGTTTTAGCAGGTTCATATCGCTTCGGACGCTTCTGCGTTAATGCAGCTTTGCACAATGCGCTTCCTGCCGACTGATCTCGGCACACTGCGCCATCAACCCTGCCTTTTTCATTAATGACGGACAACACCGGCAACACGCCGCCCTTACGCCTGTCAGGTGTCGGAACAACCGCAACCTGTGGCTTTACCGCCTGCGGACGTTTTAAGATTTCTTCGACAGGCGGCAGTTTTTTGTCCGACATGGTGGAACATGCAGTCAGAAGAGTGGACAGTATCAAAAGTGTTAAAGCGGATGGTTTGAACATGTTCATTTTTTGTTTTCTTTTATGTTTGATGATTTATCTTGTGGCGTGATTAAAAAGATTATGACATAGAAAATATGGAAAAGCTGAATTTCAAAGGATAAAATCTGCCCTCAAGGTCGTCTGAAAACAGTTATTTCTAAAACCGGCAAAGCAAGTTGCCCCAAACCCGTTTTCAGACGACCTCTGCCCATTTCGGGCAGCATTCTAAAAACTCTTGATAAACCGGGACAGCTTTCAATATGCGCACCGGGCAGGTAGCGGTCTTTCATTAAAAATTCGCCGACAATTTCGCCGCCGACAAATTTGAAATGTTTTTAAACAGCTTCACCCACCCGGCTTTATCGAGCGGATGGTTCGTATCGAGCCAGTGTTTGAACGAGCCGTATTTCTGCTGCAATCTTTTGATTTGTCGGGCGTTGTAAATAGCGGCATTGATTTTCAGGCGGTTGCGGACGATGCCTGCGTCGGCAGCGAGGCGTTCGATGTCGGCTTCGTCGAATGCGGCGACAGCGTCGATGTCGAAATTTTTAAATGCAGCACGAAACGCCTGTTGTTTCTTCAGCATCAACGTCCAGCTCAAACCCGCCTGATTGATTTCCAACACCAGCCGTCCGAACAATTCATTTGTCGTCTGAAATCGGAAAACCGTATTGCTTATCATGGTAATGTTTGTTCGGATTGTCCGTATCGTTCGGGAGGGGCGGCAACAAATTCGCAGTAATTCATGTTCTATCGTTCATAAGCGCAACAAGGTCGTCTGAAAACCCTAAAACGGGATTTCAGACGACCTTTCCCTAATCGAAATGCGGCAAAATGCCTGCCGCGCAAGTTTAAATCAATCCACTTCGCCTGCGTATTGCTCGGCGGTCAGCAAGCCGTCGTAGTCGGCTGGATTGGTAGGTTTGATTTTGAAGAACCAGCCTGCGCCGTAAGGGTCGCTGTTGGCAGTTTCCGGCGCGCTGGGCAAATCTTCGTTGACGGCGACGACTTCGCCTGCAATCGGCGCGTACACGTCGGACGCGGCTTTCACAGACTCAACCACCCGGCTTGTTCTTCAGCGGCAAGGTTCGCGCCGACTTCGGGCAGTTCGACGAACACGATGTCGCCCAACAACTCTTGCGCGTGGTGGGTAATGCCGACGGTAACGGTACCGTCTTCTTCAAGGCGCAGCCATTCGTGGCTGGCAACGTATTTCAGTTCGGCTGGGATGTTGTTGCTCATTGTTTGATTCTCCATTGGTTTTTGGTTTTGAAGGTCGTCTGAATCGATGATGTCTCAGACAGGTTGTTTCACAGTTTTTCCAACAGTGCTTCCTATTTTTTTGCTGATCTCGTTTATACCAATTTATTAAATAATTTTCTTCTATTCGGCTACGCGAGCCATAACGTATCACGTTTAAAATATCCATTATCATTTCGTTTAAACTGAATTCCCACCAACTTTCTAGAATTAATTAAAAAAATAAATGATATTATCTGAGCAATTATGTGGTTCACATACTGTTGCTCGTTGGTATTTCTGTGAACTAATTATTACGGGTTCCAATGGTGTAGCAACACCCTCCGCCCCTTTCAACCAATCATCATTTTTATCTCTGGCTTCTCGCCATACTTCTTGTCCCCAAATTGCTTTATACGGCTGTTTTTCACCAAATCAAAAGGATAAATCTCTTTAGCAGAAGCAAACCCCGTAACTATTACCCAAAATGTAGCTGCAATTGTTATAACCTTAATTTTTCTCATAAAAGTTACCTATTTCATTTTGAATTCATAATTTTAGAAGAGGACAGTAAAGTATGTCCTCTAAAGTACGTCCTCGTTACGAAAACTAATCCAACGTTTAAAAACTGTTTCTGTCCGTTGCGCACAAACGGCAGCTTCAATACGCGCACGTCCACCTCTTTGCCGCGTATCAGCGCTTTTGGCGGTATCGCCGTCAAAATCTTTTCGGAACGCGGGCGATGGCGATGGATTGTTTCAGACTGGGCGAGAATACGCCGCTGGTGGTTTCGCCTTTGCCTTTGTCGGTCAACACTTCCATATGCGCGCGCAGGATGCCGCCTTTGTCGAGCAGCAAACCGACCTGTTTGACGGCAACACCTTTTTCTTTCAATTCCAACAAGGCGGCTTTGCCGACGAAATCGCGGCTTTTCGTCTTTCAAATCAACCGTCCAACCCATGCCTGCTTCGAGCGGGCTGGTGTCGTCGTCCATATCGTTGCCGTAGAGGTTCATGCCGGCTTCCATGCGCAGGGTGTCGCGCGCGCCGAGGCCGCAGGGCTGTACGCCGGCTTGTTGCAGGGCTTTGAAGAATGCGACGGCTTCGGTGCCGGGCAGGATGACTTCGACGCCGTCTTCGCCGGTGTAGCCGGTGCGGGCGACAAACCAGTCATTACCCAAATCCACGCCTTGGAATGGTTTCAGGGTTGTGGACGACATCCGCCCATTCGGGTTTGACGGTCAGGAGTTTTTCAATGGCTTTAGGGCCTTGCACGGCAAGCATACCGAGGTCGTAACGAGGGTTGAAGGCGACGCCGAATTCTTGTCCGACTTTGTGGAACTGGGCGGTGTCTTTTTCGCGGGTCGCGCCGTTGGATACGATGCGGTATTGGGTTTCGGCTTCGTTGGTGCGGTAAACGATCAAGTCGTCAATCACGCCGCCGTTGTCGTTGAGCAGCGCGGAATAAAGGGCTTTGCCGACGAAGGCGAGTTTGGCAACGTCGTTGGCAATCAGTTTGCGGAAAAAGGCTTTTGGCGTTCGCTCCGGCGACATCGGTAACGAGCATATGGGATACGTCGAACATGCCTGCGTCGGTGCGCACGGCTTCGTGTTCGGCGATTTGCGAACCATAATGGATGGGCAGCTCCCAGCCGGCAAAATCGACCAGCTTCGCGCCTGCATCTTGATGGGCTTGGTGAAACAGGGGTGGTTTTTCAGGGCAGTCATTCTCAGCTTCTCGGATTTATTGTTCAGATGCCGTCCGCACATAAGCGCGGAAGACCCTATCTGTCCTTGAACCTGAGATTTTCGGCATACCCGCTTGATGACAAACCAGTCTGCTCACTGCTTTTGCGCGGTTGTCTGAATGGTGGTTCAGACGGCCTTCTCCCCTTCGGTGGGTGCGAGCGCACCGCTCTCCAGATGTTTTATTTCAACGTGCAGTCCCTGTTGCCTGAGCGATTTAAGGGCATCTGCGCCTTCGGCGGCTACATGTAACCTGATGTAGCTCTCTCCTGCACATGCCCCGATTATGGCTTGAAAAAGGCGGTTTGGGCAAAGCCGTCTTTTTATATGGCTGCCATTCGTTTTGCCCAAATTGGCTAAAAGCCTGTTTGCAGATATGAAATTAAATCAATTTGTTTTGCATCCATACTTTTTAACACAGATTATTTTCAAAAATACTTTTTCATTGGTTGATTGTATGTTAAGTAAATGTTATTTGTTATATACTCTGCCTAACTGGTCAATCTGAGCGTTCACACGAACGCTATCCGACTAATTTCCATCTTATACAGCAACAGGGAGCAAACTAAATGACACCGATAACCTTGGATAAAAACCGACCTTAAAAATCTTACAAGTCCTACAAGAAAAACGGCAGATTGACCAATGTCGAATTATCCGAGCGGATCGCGCTTTCCCCCTCCCCTGCTTGCGCCGCCTGAAGCAATTGGAAGACGCGGGCATCATCCGCCAATATGCCGCCCTGCTCTCCCCCGCAGCCGTCCATTTGGGCTTGCAGGCGTTTATCCGCGTTTCCATCAGCAAGGCAAAAGATGCGCGTGAAGACTTTGCGCAATCGGTGCAAGAATGGCCCGAAGTATTGAGCTGCTTCGCCCTGACCGGCGAAACCGACTACCTGCTCCATGCGTTTTTACCGATATGAACTCATTTTCCCATTTCGTTTTGGACACGCTCCTGTCTCACCACGGCGTACAAGACGCGCAGTCTAGCTTCGTGTTGAAAGAAATCAAAAACACAACCGCCCTGCCGCTGGGACACCTCATCCCCGATTAAAGGCAAAACGTAAAGGTCGTCTGAAAACGTAAACCCTGTATTTCTCAGCGTTTTCATTTTCAGACGACCTTTTTCCGTCCTAACGGCGATATCCTGAGAGCAGAGAATTTCATGCTATACTTGAGAACTATTTTTAATTAAATCAAATCCTAATTCCCGCATGACTACCCCTGACTCCGCCACCGTAACCGAACACACCCGCCAATGGCTCGAAAAAGCCGTCATCGGACTCAACCTCTGCCCCTTCGCCAAAGCGCCGCACGTCAAAAACCTCGTGCGCATCAGCGTCAGCCAGGCCCGCCATCTGGACGGTTTCCTCGAAGACCTGGACCGCGAATTGCAGCTTTTGGGCGATACGCCCGCCGACGAGCTGGAAACCACCCTGCTTGTCCACCCGACCCTTTTCCCCGACTTCGACACCTTCAACCAAATGCTCGACATTGCCGATGCCGCCGTTGTGGACAACGGTTTGGAAGGCATTGTCCAAATCGCCCGTTTCATCCTGATTTTCCAATTTGAAGGCACGGATTCAGACGACATCGGCAACTACACCAACCGCTCGCCCTACCCCACCCTGCACCTCATCCGCGAAGACAGCATCGCTAAAGCCGCACAAGCCTTCCCCTGACGCCTCCGCCATTTTCGAGCGTAACATCGCCCTGCTCGAAAAATGGGACACGAAGGCTGGGACAAGCTCGATATTCCCCGCTGCCCGTTTGATCACGGCAAAACCAAAGCATCCGAATAAGATTTCCAACAAAACAACATGATTCGCTACTTACTCATCTTTTTGCGGCGCAGTTTCCTTTCTCTTAGGCATTATCGGCATTTTTCTGCCGATAATGCCCTACCCTTCATCATCCTTGCCGCCGCCTGCTGGGCAAGAGCCTCACCCCGTTTCCACCGCTGGCTGCACCAACACCGCTATTTCGGCCCCATGGTGCAAAAACTGGGAAAAACAACGGCGCCGTCCGCGCAAAGCCAAAAATCTTCGCCATCAGCATGATGAGCCTATCCTGCATCTTCATGTTTTGGCGCTTTCCCGAACAATGGTGGATAGGCGCAGCATCCACATTGGGCTGCGGCTGCGTCGCCGTCTGGATGTGGTTGCGTCCCGAACCCTGAGTCGTGTTCAAAATCCGATATTCAATTATAGTGCCTCTTTAGCTGAATACCATGCAGCAACAAACTATCCTCAAACCAAACTTCTAATCCCAATATCCATAGAATATTGACATCAAAAATTCCGTGTCTAATATCATTATCATGGAATTACGAAAAGACAATCAGCTTTAAGACAAGCCTCTGACAACAAAGATGTGATTGATCCCAAGAAAAATAAATGAGGAATCCCTTTATGAATAAATTTATTTTAACCCTTTGTCTTGGCGCGTCTTCCGCCGTCTCCTTTGCCTGTTCGCCCGGCATTGGCGGCGGCCCTTCCGGAGACCCCCATTGTATGGCCCCTATTTTTGGCAAACGATCCCTATTACAATGGTTCTATGAATAATGGTCAAGTAAGCAGACCTAAGACCACTACTATATATCTCCTTCTAAATACGGTGCTGTAGCTGTGAATCCGGATACAGGTTACGTAAGCGGCGTATTAAATCAGGACTCTTTGTCTAAAGCGAAGGAAACTGCTCTGGCTGAGTGCAGGAAAAGAGATTCTCAAGGTTCATGCAAAATAGTTTCATGGGTTAGGAATGGATGTATTGCTGGAGCCGAAGGCAAGGCAATTAATCCTCCGGGGCATTGGCGTTCTTTTTATATGGGTACAGAAAAAGGATTAGCAGAAGCTGTCGCATTGGCGAAATGTAAAGCTGATTCTAGCCTGAGCAACTGCCGTATTATTTTACCTGAGGCTGTTCTCTCCTGACATTTAACAATCTAATGGTCGTCTGAAAACGCAGTTTCCGTTCCGAAACCGTATTTTCAGACGACCTTTTTCCTCACTTCAAAGCATCGGTTTTAAAATATCCGCAACACAAACTGCCAAAGGAAAACCGCCATGGCACAATTCTTCGCCATCCATCCCGACAACCCGCAGGAACGCCCTGATCGACAAGCCGCCGACATCGTCCGCAACGGCGGAGTCATCGTGTACCCCACCGACTCCTGCTACGCGCTCGGCTGCAAACTCGGCGACAAAGCCGCGATGGAACGCATCCTCGCCATCCGCAAAATCGACTTGAAACACCACCTGACCCTCATGTGCGCCGATTTGAGCGAATTGGGCACTTACGCCAAAGTCGACAACGCCCAATTCCGCCAGCTCAAAGCCGCCACCCCGGCGCTATCACCTTCATCCTGCAAGCGACCAAAGAAGTCCCGAACCGCACGCTGCACCCCGAAACGCAAAACCATAGGCCTGCGCGTGCCCGACAATACACATCGCCCTCGGCCCTGTTGCGGGAATTGGGCGAGCCGCTACTCAGTTGCACCCTGATGCTGCCCGAAGACGACGAGCCGCTGACCGACCCTTACGAAATCCGCGACCTGCCTCGAACACAGCGTCGATTTGGTCATTGACGGCGGCTGGTGCGGTACTGAGCCGACCACCGTCATCGACATGACCGACGGAACGGAACTCATCCGCCAAGGCAAAGGAGACACCGCCCTATTCGGTCTGTAAATCCCAAAAACCAAAAGGTCGTCTGAAAACCCGTCGGTTTTCAGACGACCTTTTGATATTAACCGCAAAAACAATCGGTTCTTGGGAAATCAACGATGCTGCGGGTTGTAACGGTTTTCCAAGCGCAGGAACACGCAACCTAGAAAGTCGTCATCATGAGATAAATCAGCGCGACGGTATAGAGCGGTTCTTCATAAACGGAATAGCGGCCGCTAATCGTGCTTTGCACATAAGCCAACTCCGCCACGGCGATAACGGACAAGAGCGAGCTGTCTTTCAAAAGCGTAATAAATTCGCTGGCAAGCGGCGGCAACATACGGCGCAAAGCCTGCGGAAGAATCACATAGCGCGATAGCCTGCGGATAAGTCAGCCCCAGCGAACGCGCCGCTTCCATCTGACCGCGGTCGATTGACTGGATGCCCGCGCGGAAAATCTCGCAGATATACGCACCGGAGTTGGCAATCAGGGCAAGCGAACCGGCAATCAGCGCGCCGTAAGAACGTCGGATTTCCACCGCCTCGTCGCCGTTAATCAGCAAACCGTCGGTAGGATGGACGAAAAACGGGAACCAGACGTAAGACCAAATCGACAATCTGCACAAACGGCGGCGTACCACGGAACAGCGTTACATACAGCAGCGAAACCTTACGCAAAACCCAAGCCAGCGCGCGCATGGGTGCACCCGCTTTTTCCAGATGAATCAAGCGCGCCAGCGCGAGCAGCAGACCCAATACGGAGCCGCCCGCCGTCGCCACTACGGTCAAACCCAGCGTCGTCAGCGCGCCGTAGAAAAACATCCAGCGGTATTCGTAAAATAATGTCAAACCGAAAATCCATACTCGTCCGCCTGTCCAAAACTCCGGAAACGGGTTTGCGGCAGCCGCCCGATTCCCGAACATTGGAAAAATGAAACTCGATATTTTACAAAGAAAATACATTCTTTGAATGCCTTTTTGTTAAATTAATCAGGTTGCCGTCCGTGACATTTCCCGCCCGTCGCACCTATCCGCCCATTGCCCTCTTAAATCCGTTTTCCTCTGAAAAACAACGCCAAACAATCCCAATATGCTGCCGTAAAATTGACTGTCCCAATAAAAAGCGGATAATCCGCCCATCCTTAAAACACCTTTTCAGACGACCTTTCCCGTGATTCAAAAGGTCGTCTGAAACCTTCTAAAAGCACAAAACATGAAAGCACCCGAACTCCTCCTTCCCGCCGGCGGCCTCAGACGTATGCGCGCCGCCTACGACTACGGCGCAGACGCCGTTTATGCCGGCAGCCCGCGTTACTCCCTGCGCGCCCGCAACAACGAATTTGCCAAACTCGACGTCCTCGAGCAAGGCATTAAAGAAGCGCACAGAGCGCAACAAAAATTCTTTTTGACCGTCAACACCCTGCCGCACAATTCCAAACTCAAAACCTTCGTCGCCGACATGGAGCCGCTGATTGCCATGAAACCCGACGCGCTGATTATGGCGGATCCGGGTTTGATTATGACCGTGCGCGAAAAATGGCCGGAGATGCCGATTCACCTGTCCGTACAGGCCAACACCACCAACTACTGGGGCGTGAAATTCTGGCAGAACATCGGCGTCGAGCGCATCATCCTGTCGCGCGAATTGAGCATGGAAGAAATCGCCGAAATCTGCCAAGAATGCCCCTGACATCGAACTCCGAAGTCTTCATCCACGGCGCATTGTGCATCGCCTACTCAGGCCGTTGCCTATTGTCGGGCTATTTCAACCACCGCGACCCCAACCAAGGCACCTGCACCAACTCCTGCCGCTGGGACTACAAAGTCCACAACGCCACTGAAAGCGATGCGGGCGATGCCCAGCTTCTGCAAGGTTTCAACTTTGAAAAAGCCCAAGAAGAAGCCAACCAAAACTTCGAAGGCATCAACGGTCAGAAACGCCACCCTACGCCGACAAAGTTTTTCTGATTGAAGAGTCCAACCGCCCCGGCGAAATGATGCCGATTATGGAAGACGAACACGGCACCTACATCGCGAATTCCAAAGACCTGCGCGGTATCGAAGTCGTTGAGAAACTCGCCAAAATCGGTGTGGACAGCCTCAAAGTCGAAGGCCGCACCAAGTCGCTCTACTACGTCGCCCGCGTCGCCCAGTCCTACCGCAAAGCGATTGACGATGCCGTCGCAGGTCGTCCATTCGACTACGGTTTGCTGAGCGAACTTGAAGGCCTCGCCAACCGCGGCTACACCAGCGGCTTCCTCGAACGCCACCAAACCCAAGACTATCAAAACTACCTCAGCGGCCATTCCACCGCCAAACAAAGCCAATACGTCGGACACGTTACCGAAATCGACGCCGAAGGCTGGGCAGCAGTGGAAGTCAAAAACCCGCTTTGCCGTCGGCGACACTTTGGAAATCATCCACCCCGAAGGCAACCAAACCGTCACGCTGGAACAAATGACCCGCAAAGGCGCAGCCGTCGAAGTCGCCCCGGGCAACGGCATCCAAGTCAAAATCCCGAATATGCAGGGCAAAGAAAAAGCCTTGTTGGCACGGGTCATCAAATAATCATGAGGTCGTCTGAAAATTTTCAGACGACCTTTTGCCTTTTGTTAAGGAACTGTATGAACGAACAAACCAAACAGGCGGCTCAGACCATAGGTCGTCTGAAACGTAAAGCCAGCGACGAAGAACGGCTGCAAGGCTGGCGCGAAACCTGTGCCGAACAAGGGTTAAGCGGCGAATTTATCCTGACCGCGAAGCTCAACGGCGCGGCTTATACCGAGGAAGAAGCCCGCATGGTGGCGGGAGCTTTTCGGCAAATAAACTGACAATTTATTATTTTAAAATTACAAATCATATCAAAACTTGACAAAATTACCGATTTTTGATTATAGTCGTATCTGAGTTAACATTGCCGATTTGACACAGCTTGCGGGCATAAACAGCTAAAGCGTATTTTCATTTTCTGCTGTTTTTATTCCTTTCTTTATATCCAAGCCCGTTGTGTACAGCATCGGGCTTTTTTTTTCGGAAGTATCAGGAAGTATTTATGATTATTTTGGACAACGTTTCCAAACATTACCAAACGCGCGACAAAACCCGTTTTGCCGCCGTCGTGCCGACCAGCCTCGAAAATCCAAGACGGCGAAATCTTCGGTCTGATGGGCTATTCCGGCGCGGGCAAATCCACCCTGTTGCGCCTGATTAACCTGTTGGAACGTCCCGACAGCGGCAAGGTCAATGTGTGCGGACAAGAGCTGACCGCGCTTGATGCCGCCGCATTGCGTCAGGCGCGGCAGAATATCGGCATGGTGTTTCAGCAGTTTAATCTTTTGAGCAACCGCACCGTTGCCGACAATGTCGCCTTTCCTTTGGAAATCGCCGGATGGCCGTCTGAAAAATCAAAGAACGCGTCAAAAGAATGTCTTGAAATCGTCGGCCTGACCGAACGCGCCGACCACTATCCCGCCCAGCTTTCAGGCGGGCAGAAACAACGCGTCGGCATCGCCCGCGCGCTCGCCCTAAACCCCAAGTCATCCTCGCCGACGAACCCACTTCCGCCCTCGACCCCGCCACCACGCGCAGCGTCTTGGAATGTTTGGAAGACATCAACAAACGCTTCAACGTTACCATCGTCATCGTAACCCACGAAATGAGCGTCATCCGCCGCCTGTGCGACCGCGCCGCTCTTTTGGATAAAGGAAAAAGTGGTGGAAATCATCGAAGTACGCGGCAACCAAATCCACGCCCAATCCGAAATCGGGCGCGAGCTGATTCAGGAGGACTGATATGGCAGACTTAACATTCGAACAAGCCGTTTCCACCATCGTCGGCATGAAAGACGAAATCGTCCGCGCCTTGGGCGGGAAAACCTTCGTTATGGTCGGGTTGTCCACCACGATTGCCGTCATCTTCGGCACACTCTTGGGCGTCTTGCTTTTCGTGACTTCCAACCGCCAGCTTCATTACAACAAGCCGGTGAATTTCCTGCTCGACAACTTAGTCAACCTGATGCGCGCCTTCCCCTTCGTCATCCTGATGATTGCCATGATACCCGCCACCCGCGCCATCGTCGGCAGCACCATCGGCCCGATTGCCGCCTCGCTGGTATTGAGCGTGTCCGGCCTGTTTTTACTTCGCCCGACTGGTGGAACAAAAACCTGCGCGAAGTCCCCAAAGGCGTGATTGAAGCCGCCACCGCCATGGGCGCATCACCGCTTGCCATCGTCCGCAAAGTCCTCTTGAACGAAGCGCGCGCGGGCATGGTTTCCAGCATCACCGTCCTCGCCATCGGCCTGCTCTCGCACAGCGCGGCGGCAGGCATGATAGGCGGCGGAGGCTTGGGCGACCTCGCCATCCGCTACGGCTACTACCGCTACCAAAACCGAAGTCATCATCTTCATCGTCGCCATCCTCGTGCTGCTCGTTATCCTGATTCAAAGCACCGGCAACGCATTGGCGCGGAAATTGGACAAACGTTAAACCTCACAAACGTAAACAAGGTCGTCTGAAAATACACCTGATGCATTTTCAGACGACCTTTTGAGTGAAAAATACAACATGAAATCCGCCAAAAAATTCTAATTGCCGTTTATTTAGTCAATATCGGCAATATCCTTTTTGGTACTTTATGGCCCCATGAACCATATGCCGAAAATATTGCTATAGGCCTGAGTATCGGCATCTTTCTTGCCCAACTCGTCATCTTGGAAAAATTAGAACACCCGCCCTCCGACGTCAACGCGCACAACAGCAAAATGATGCGTAACGATATGGGTTTCTTCATTTTATTGTGTGTCGGGCTATTGGCTGTCTTTATGATATGGTCCCTTATCGCCTCCCCTGTCCCCATCTGGGGCATCCTTTCATTTGACGATATGGTTTCCATAGGGGAAATGAACGGATCAATTGGCACGATGGACATCGATGAAATGGGCGAAATCAGCGAGCCGGATGAAAGTGCCATGATGGCAGAAGACTATGATGATGAAATGGACGGACACGCCGTAATCGACGGAACAGATGAAATGTATGAGTGTCGATACCGCCTTTGATATTTCTCCGTTCGCCACCCTCGTTGGATTGGCTCAAGCTCATCTCAGCCCTGACTTTTAAAGCGGGATTGATTTGGCTGTGTTACCGTTCCGCCAAAGGCCTGTACCTCACCATAAAAAAACCGTCCCTGTTTCCCATAAATGGATTTAAAAATCCCTAACTGTCCCGACGGCAGAGGCCGTCTGAAAAATCGACTTAACACTTACCAGGAGTAAAAACATGCAGACAAACACCTTCTTCAAAAACCCTTTCCGCCGCCGCGCTCGCCTTGATACTGGCAGCCTGCGGCGGTCAAAAGATAGCACATCCGCCGCATCTGCCGCATCGCCTGCCGCCGACAATGGCGCAAAAAGAAATCGTCTTCGGTACGACCGTCGGCGACTTCGGCGACATGGTCAAAAGACCAAATCAAACCTGCGCTGGAGAAAAAGGTTATACCGTCAAACTGCTTGAATTGCCGACTACGTCCGCCCCAACCTCGCTTTGGCAGAAGGCGAACTGGACATCAATATTTTCCAACACAAGCCTTATCTGGACGACTTCAAAAAGAACACAAATTAGACATCACCGAAGCCTTCCAAGTACCGACCGCTCCTTTGGGCCTGTATCCGGGCAAACTGAAATCGCTGGACGAAGTCAAAGACGGCAGCAGTGTTTCCGCGCCTAACGACCCGTCCAACTTCGCCCGCGCTGGTCGCTGTTGAACGAATTGGGCTGCAGTTAAGTTGAAAGACGGTGTTAATCCGCTGACCGCTTCCAAAGCCGATATCGCCGAAAATCCGAAAAACATCAAAAATCATAGAGCTTGAAGCCGCACAACTGCCGCGTAGCCGCGCCGACGTCGATTTCGCCATCGTTAACGGAAACTACGCCATGAGCAGCGGCATGAAGCTAACCGAAGCCCTGTTCCAAGAACCGAGCTTCGCCTACGTCAACTGGGCAGCCGTCAAAACCGCCGACAAAAGACAGCCAATGGCTCAAAGACGTAACCGAAGCCTACAACTCCGACGAGTTCAAAGCCTACGCGCGCCAACGCTTCGCAGGTTACAAATACCCTGCCGCCTGGGGTAGAAAACGCAGCAGCCGGTGCGAAAAGCCGAAGCCGCTTCTACTGCTTCGGCAGCAAGTGCCACAGCAGCCTCGCAGCAAGCACCGTGCTTCCGCAGCAAAATAAACTGTAAGCCCTAAAGCAAGGTCGTCTGAAACTCCCAAATCAGGTTTCAGACGACCTTTTGCCGTATATGGCGGAAATATAGTGGATTAAATTTAAATCAGGATAAGGCCTAAGGAGCGGGAAATATGGCTGCGAAGGTCTCAGGTCGTCTGAAAACCTGATTTGTCAGGAATTTCAGACGACCTTTGGGTGATTGGGGGAAGCGTTTGCCAAATATAGGAAGCTGCTGTTTTGTACTTATTGTCAGGCTCTCTCCAGCCATGCACTCAAACCTCCTCCGTCGCGGTTTTCAAGTTTCAACGTCAGGCCGTGGAGTTTGGCGATGTGTTCGGCGATGGACAAACCCAGTCCGCTGCCTTGGGCATTTTGTCCGGCAGGACGGTAGAAACGTTCTTTAATCCGCGACAGGTGTTCGGGGGCGATGCCGGTGCCTTGGTCGCGTACTTCGATACGGTCAGCGTGAAAATACAGTCCAACCTCGCTGTTTTCGGGCGAATAGCGCACAGCGTTGTCGAGCAGGTTGCGCAACATGAGTTGCAGTAGCGCGTCGTCGCCTTGCAGGAGGGGCGGCTCGGCAAGAAATTCGCGCTGAGGCGGATGCGCTTTTTCGCGGGCGGAGAGGTTGGTGTTTTTGCAGCACTTGGCTGCTGAGGCTCTCCCAATTGATGGGGGCGGTATTTTTCAGGCCTTGTTCGGGATCGAGCCGTGCCAGCGTGAGCAGTTGGTTGATTAGGTGTTCGGCGCGGTTGAGGCTTTGTTGGATTTGTTGCAGGTGGTAGGGCTGTTCGGCGGTGTCGCTGAGGGCGAGGACTTCAGCCTGCACTTTCAATGCGGCAAGCGGGCTGCGCAGTTCGTGGGCAGCATCGGAGGTAAAGCGTTGTTCGCGTTCGATGCTGGTCTGAACGCGGGCGAACAGGCGGTTGAGGGCGTCGACCAGGGTTTGGGTTTCCTGCGGTACGGCGCGGCTGACGGGGGCAAGGTTGTCGGCGCGGCGTTCCGGACAATTTCTGATGCAAGCTCTTTAAGCGGGTAGATGCTGCGTTTGACCGCCAGATGCGGTAGCAACACCATCAGCGGCAGAACAAGCAGCGAGGCGGCAGCGTGCCTAAACAATGTTCCACAAAATTTCAAGGCGGTTGCGCCAGGGTTGGGCGACGGCGACTGTCTGTCCGGGTTTTCCCGTCGTGGTAATAGATGACGCGTAGGCTTTTTCCTGCCAAGGCTTCCCGATGTCGGTGAAGCCGGAAATTTTGCGGAATGGAATTTCTTTTACCCCTTTGTCTGAGAGCAACAGCCTGCCGTCTGCATTCCAGACGGAGATGCCGTTTTGTTTGTCTTCTGCAAAACCGGTATGGCCTTTGCCCAGGCTTTTTACTTTGGGCAGCAGCACGGCTTTTTCCGGTTCGATGTAGGGGCGGTGATTGGGCAAGGTCGCTCATCTGACTGTCGGCGGATTCGTTCAGTTCGTGTAACGCCATTGCCAGTGAAACAGCGTTGGCGGCGAACCATGCCAAGAGCAGTCCGCTGCCGATATAGAGTATCAGGCGTTTGCGGATAGAAGTTTCGGGCGGAAGCTTTTTAAACATGGAACGACCTTTTTGTGCAAGGGAGCTGTTTCTTCAATTTTTGCGTTTTCAGACAACCTTAAGGCATTTCTCCGAGTTGGTAGCAATCCGCGCTTGGTTTTGAATCACGGATGAACCGATTTTTGCGCAGGTTGTGGATATGCACTTCGACCGCGTTGCTTTTCAACTTCTTGATCCCAGCCGTATAGTTTGTCTTCGATTTGGGCGCGGCTGATGATGTGTTTCGGATTGGCGACCAGCATTTCCAGCAGCCGCCATTCGCGCGCGGTCAGGTTCAGCGGCTTGCCGCCAAGTGTGGCGGTTTGGGCGGAGGTATCCAAATACAGGCTGCCAAAGGTCAGGCCGCTGTCGCTGCGTCCGTGGCTGCGGCGCACCAAGGCATTCAGCCGTGCTTCAAGTTCTTCCAATGCAAACGGTTTGCACAGGTAATCGTCCGCGCCGCTGTTCAACCCGGTCAGGCGGTCGGGCAGCGCATCGCGTGCCGTCAGAATCAGCACGGGTAGCGTCAGACCTTGTTTGCGCCAGTGCCGCAATATTTCTATGCCGTCGATGTTCGGCAGACCCAAATCCAACACCGCCGCATCACAAGGCGCAGCCAGTGGTGCGGACTGTCCTTGAGCGCCATCTGAAAAACCAGTCCACCGCCATACCGAGTTTTTCAGCCCGGCGGCAATACCGTCGCCGATGTGCGGGTCGTCTTCCACCAGCAGGATACGCATAAAGATACTCCTGTTTGTTCGGATAAATGCAGTGAATTCAAATCAAGACGCTCTGCCCCGCCATTTCCCGCCTTCGCAAGAAAAGGTATGACGAAAACCGGGTGCCTCTATTTTTAATTGGCTCTATATGATATGGATTATATAGCGGATTGGCTGAAACTCGTTTTTGTTGTACTGCCTTGCTTTCAAAAACAATATTGTAAGGCAGGGTCGTCTGAAAAACCAAAGTCGGGATGGCAATGGAACATCATGCAGACTGCCCGTTTTACCCTTGGTTTCAGGCTGAGGCCTGTCATTAAAACAGGCTGGAGCCCAAAGTAGAACTTAAGAAATTTGGAGGAATAAATATAAAATAAAAACAATAATTTGAATAAAATTTATAGAAAAAAATCTTTTCTTAAGGTTCGCTTAAGTTTGGCTTGTTTTAATACGCTCAATCCAGCAGACACTGTTGGCAGATTTCAAATACACAAACATTTTTTTATCCGACAAAAAAGGAAACATCATGAAATTCAGCAAAAAGGTCTCATCATCGCCGTCGCAACCGCTCTGACCATCGGTACTGCCAGTGTCGGTGCATATGCCGCAGGTGCCATACCCGGAACCAAAGCCGCCGCTTTCTCCAGTAGCAAAATCAGTGCCGCCCAAGCTGTCGATTACGCAGTGGCCAAAATTCCCGGCCGCGCCGTCGAAGTCGATTTCCGCCACAAAAACGGCCAGAGCTACTATAAAGTAGAAATAGTTACCGATGACCAGAAACAAGAAGTCTTCGTCGATGCAGCCAACGGGCGCATCATCGAAAGCCGCCCAGACTACGACAAAAACCGCTCCAACCGCTGCCGAACACCAATATTTCCCTGAAACAAGCGATTGCCGCAGCCGAAGCCAAAACAGGCGGCCGCGCGAAGGATGCCGATTTGAGCTATAAAAAAAGGTCCGTCGGTTTATAAAGTGGAAACCGTCAACAACATCCAAAAATACGAAGTACGCGTCGATGCCAACAGCGGTCAGGGTACTGTCTTCACACATCGATTTATAAAAGTAAAAACCGATTCGTGGCGACCTGTCAAACAGGTCGTCTGAAACCCCAAATCAGGTTTCAGACGACCTTTTTGCCGTATATGGCGGTCAAACATGGTGGATTAACTAAATCAGGACAAGGCGACGAAGCCGCAGACAGTACAGATAGTACGGAACCGATTCACTTGGTGCTTCAGCACCTTAGAGAATCGTTCTCTTTGAGCTAAGGCGAGGCAACGCCGTACTGGTTTAAAGTTAATCCACTATACATTCAACGCAAAAGCAATGCGCTCCCAATCTTGCAATGACGGTTATTTGTCTTTTTATTTTTGCCGCGCAAACTCAAGGTTTGCCTTACCGGATGCGAATAGGTGTCTTTTTCTGCTGTCAGTTCCAACTCCAGCTCCGTCAGTTTTTGCAAATACCGGGAAGCTTTAACCGTCGGCTCATTTGTCAATTCTTCAAACTGCTTTTTCGCCTCATCAAACCGGCTCAGTTTGCGCAACATTTCTCCGCGCACAAGCTTGGTATTCACACGTTTTTTTCAGCCGGCAGGCTGTCATCTTTCAAAAGTCAAATCGGCGTAATGCAGGGACTTTCTCCAGATCTTGCTGATGACCGCCCAGCCAACTGGCATGCAAAAAAATATCGACATCATTTTGTTCTGCGTTTTGATTTTCGCCTGCCAACTCCAACATCACCCCGCCAACCTTTGCGCTGAGGCCTTTTCAGCCACCTGCTTGAGATAAGCTTCGCTCGGATGACTTTTTTTCATACTTATCCAATTCTTGTTGCGTAAAGTCGTCCTTAAACATGACAAACTTATTGCTCGGACAAACCGGAATGGGGGCAGGCGCCATAACCATGCCTACCGGCTCCAAATCAGTCTTCATATCGATCGAAAAGCCCGACATTACCATAACCGATGTGAATTTTTCGCCGCCTATCGGGCAAGTATGCTCAACCGGACGCGTAGTCAGCGCATGGGCATGCGTACAAACGGCAAGTGACAAAACGAAGGCTGAAAGTTTGATTTTTCATTGGGATTTCCTTAATATTTGCGTATTTAAAGCGGCATAAATCTTGTTTTGCCTGCCCAAAATTTGAATTTATCATCAAAACGGGTAATTCTAATCACAAAAGAACCCATATTCGCAAACAATAAAGGCTTGCACCAGACTCTAAGCCTGGTCGCAAGCCTTCTGCTCTCACATACCGTGATTGATTCACGCTTCCGCCGATTTGCCGGTCACTTTTTCAAACGCTTGAATCAGCCTTCCAATCACGGCATCTTCGCCAAACTCGTTCAAACAATCTGCACGCAATTTTTCCGCCGAAAATTTCTCGCGTTCTTCATACATCCGAATCAGTGCCTCGCTCAATGCCTCTATGTTTTCAGTCGGAATCAGATAACCATTATCCTCATTAACTATCGACTGAGGTCCGCCGCACATTGTCGCAATGACCGCAAGCCTTGTGACAGCGCTTCGATAAACACCACGCCGAACGTTTCCACACGGCTGGCGAGTACAAAAGCATTGCTATGGCGCATCAAGTCCAAGACCTCATCCGTCTTCAACGCGCCCAAAAAGGTGACGGCATGACCGATGTTCAATTCGTTGACCAAGCGGCGCAGATTTTCCGCCTCCGCGCCATTGCCACCGATTTTGAGTTTGAGGAAGGGATACTTTTCCAAAGACTTGGCAAAGGCGGGAAGCAATAAATCATGCCCTTTCAGATGGCGCAAGTGGGAAACGGAGCAAAACGTGAAACTCTGATGGGACTTATCGAAAGGCTCGAACGAACGCGCAAAGTTATCGCCCAAAATATTCGGCAGATATTCCCAATCCAAACCGTATTTCTCGCGCAGCAATGCACAAAAATCCTTGCTGACCGCAAAACGCGCCTGACAATGTCGGGCGGATTCTTTCATACTGGGCCATTGGTTCGGACGGACCAGGTTGCGGGCAATCGCGCTGCTGTGTTCGGTAATCACATAAGGAATACCGTATTTCTTAGAAATTTCATGCGCCAAAACGCCACCGAAATTCATCGTATGCGCATGGAGGACATCAGGCTTGCCGTTTTCCGCCATATACCGCTTGAACGCCTTCATGCCCGCCCTTACCCAACGGATACGGTCGATATCGACGACGGGGCAATGCGGGAAAAAAATACATACTGTCGTAAACATAAGTATTCAAACCGCCCCTGCCGGTGATGCCGCATTCCATAAGGTCCGGTCAAAATACTTTTTCCACTCCGTCCGCAACGAGCGGAACAAAGGTGCAATGACCCCTACTTTCAAGCCTTTGCGCTGCAAAGCTTGAGCTTGCAAACGGAAGAAAATCCCGTCCACATCCGTTTCGGATTTCGGATACCACGATGGAAGAACGACAACATGCATTTTTACTCCTTACGCCAACCCTGCCAAAGACAATCTGCATCATTGCCCACAAAGTCAAAAAATATAAAAACAATAATTTAGTTATATTACAAACAACCGCAGGTTTTCAAGTGATTATAAATAACAGCATTACAACTCAAAGCATGAATTAAAAACATATATATGACAAAGTACCCAAAACCGCAAGTTAAAAAAACCTCTCCTTTTTCTCAACCGCCTGATTTAAATCAAAATAATATATGATATATAACAACACTTTTAAAAACCACATCCATCAAACCATCTCATCACACGCATCACCTTTTTCCCGTTTCAGACGACCCATAGGCTAAACAACGACAAGACTATGTTGTTTAATCCCCCTTCGCCCGATAAAAACATGTTCATCCGCACCACAAGCCGACTGGTACATCAACCGTCATTTCCTGAAGCAAAACAATAAAAAGGTCGTCTGAAATCTCGTATTTGATTTTTTTCAGACGACCTCTCAGTCATAGCAAAAAGGTTATTCGTATGCCGCAACCTTTTCAGACGACCTCATCAAACCAGCAAAACGTGATCTTTTGCCGTTTTAAGCTGTCGTTACAGTCAATCAGGCATCTACCGGCTTCCAGTCCGCGCCTTTTACCGGTGGCAGCCACGATTGCGTACCGCTGGCGGAAAATTCCCACAGGATGTCGGGGAAGCCGTAATGGTCGGCGCGCGCCGGGTCGAGTCGCGTTTCGATTTCAGCTTCGCGGCCTTCGCGGATTTGTGTGGCGATGTGCGGATTTATCATGACGGTTTTGCCCTAATGCGATAAATTCCGCCCAGCCGGTTTCAAACGCCGCCAGAATATCATCGGCGGTAAACAGGTTGCCCACGCCGATAAGGGGCAGTTTGCCATTGATGCGCTCGTGGATGAACTGCATACGGGTTTTGCGCCGTATCGCCGCCGCGTCGGATTTTTCTTGTCGAATTCCACAAGGAAACGTGCAGGTATTGCAGCGGCTTTTGCACCAGCGCGTCAATCAGTGCGCCGGTTTCGGCCATGGTCAGCCCGTCTTCGCCTGCCTCTTCGGGCGAGAAAGCGGTAGCCGATGATGAAGTCGTTACGTTGGTGTTTGTTGCGGACGGCGGCAACGGCGTCGACGACGGCGAGCGGAAAGCGCATTCTGTTTTTCAAGCTGCCGCTCCCATTGGTCGCTGCGGCGGTTGCTTTGGGCGGAGTAAAACTGTTGGATTAAATAGCCGTTCGCGCCGTGGATTTCCACGCCGTCAAAGCCTGCGCGAATCGCCAAATCGGCAGCTTGGGCGAAGGAGGCGATGAGTTCTTCCACTTCTGCGGCACTCGCTTCACGCGCACCTTCTTCCTCGCTGGCAGATGCGCTGATTTTGTCGCGGCGGTTGAGTTCCGCCATCGCTTTAGAGCCGCCGTGATGGATTTGCAAAATCGCTTTTCGCGCCTTGTTTTTTTGAATGATTTGGGCGGTTTCTTTCAGGCTGTCGAGACAGTGTTCGCCCGTAGCTTCAGGCTGTCCTCGAAAGGCCTTGCCGCCGTCTTGAACCAAAGTGGCGGCGGAGATAAAGAGCCCCATATCACCTGCACGGTTGCCGAGAAACGTGCGCTCTTGGTCGCTGATTAAACCGTCGGCGTGCGAACCGAAATGGGTCATGGGCGCAACAGCAAGGCGGTTTTTGACGGTTACGCCGTTGTTCAGCGTGAAGGGTTGGAAAAAGCGGGGCGTATTTGGGATTCATTTTGTTCTGTCGAAAATTAATAACATCGACAGAATTGGGACAAATAGGGAATTATCAAGAACGAGGTCGTCTGAAAACACGGTTTCGGAGAAACGGAATGTTTTCAGACGACCTTTCGGCGATACACCTAACAACGATTACCAGAGGTAGGTTACGCTGGCGCCGCCGCCCGCACCGCCTTTCGCCGCGCCGACTGCCGAGCCTTTAACCAGCCATTTGCCGCTGGCGGATACTTTGGAAATACCCACGGCGTAACCGCTTTTACCGCGCCAGATACCGCTTGCGACGGAAACCGCACCTTGTCCCGGCTGATATGCCTGTCCGAGGCTGCCGACTGCGATTGCAGCGGCGGAGCCTGAATCGGCGCGCTCTTCAAGTTTGTCCATACGGACTTTGGCTTCGTTGCGCAAAGCGGCGATTTGGGTCTGGTGATTGCTCTCGGCTGCGGCAAGGCTGCTTTGGGTTTGGCGGGCAAGGCTCTTCACTTGGGCAACGTTGACCGCGTCCGTATCCTCCTTACCCGCAGCAACATTGGTAATCTGGCGGCTGTTTTGTTCGCTGCCGACAGATACCGCGCCCAAAGTCGATACCCATGCCTTACCCGTTTCCGTACTTGCCGCTCCGGTGGCAAAGTCATGGCCTGCAACGCCTGCCGCAGTATCGGCAACGCTGTCCGTACCGAGTGCCACGGAGTTTTGTTGGCGTGCTTCCGCTTTGTAGCCCAAAGCAGCGGATTTTTCCTCAAATGCGGCAGCACCTGCGCCCAAAGCCGTTCCGCCCGATTTCCGTACCCGTGCGCGCGTGCCTGCGGCAAGACCGTTGAGCGCGGTGGACGAAGATTCCACGCCCAATGCCACGCTGTTGGTTTCTTCGGCAACCGCGCGCGTACCGACTGCAACCGCCTGATAACCGTTTGCCTCGGCAGCAGATGCCAGCGCGACCGCCTGCGTACCGTTGGCTTTTGCCCTATCCCCGACAGCAGTGGAACTGAGTGCATTGGCTTCGCTGCCCCGTCCAAACGCAACCGCATCAATATCGCCAGCCTTCGCGCTTTCACCGACCGCGATAGAACGCAAACCTGTTGCCTGCGACATCAAACCGACCGCCACCGACTGCCCACGGAAGCCTTCGATGCGCCGCCGACGGCAATATGGTTCCTTTTGCATTCGCCCTGAAACCGACGGCAACCGTCCGCAATGCTTCCGCCTTAGCCTCGCTGCCAAATGCCGACGCGCTCAAACCCGAAGCGCTTGAATCATAGCCGGCAGCAACAGACTTATAACCCGCTGCAGCTGCTTTATCGCCCAACGCAGTCGCATTCTCCCCGCCTTCGATTCTTTTGCCCAATGCGGCAGAACCGTTTTTTTGTGCATCGCTCCCTGTCGCAATACCTTCAGCAACACAAACATTTGCAAAAAAACAAGGGACAACACCAAACACAGCGGTTTGACGGATAAGTTTAGTTTCATCTTTTCATTCTCCAAATTTTGAATTTTTATCAATACTAACTAATCCCAAATAATTATATTTAATTATTTAGAATTAGTTATATTGTATAGTATTATTGCAATATTATTAATTATATGTAATTAATTTTTGATTTGAATCATCTGAAGAAAATGATAAGCAAAGGTTTATATAGTGGATTAAATTTAAATCAGGACAAGGCGACGAAGCCGCAGACAGTACAGATAGTACGGAACCGATTCACTTGGTGCTTCAGCACCTTAGAGAATCGTTCTCTTTGAGCTAAGGCGAGGCAACGCCGTACTGGTTTAAAGTTAATCCACTATAGAATGTACGCAACCCATTCAGATCAATAGAACCCAATCATCTGAAAGGTCGTCTGAAAACACGGTTTCGGAGAAACGGAATGTTTTCAGACGACCTTTATAGTAGAAAAAAAGGCGATACCTTTCAGTACCGCCAAAGCTGCTTTGGTGATGAAACCGGTTATTTCGAGGCGCAGCGGAAGCCTAGGTTGTGCAGGACGTATTTGGATTGCAGGCTGGTGCGTATGCCGTAGCGCAGGAAGGCGGCGTAATTCGATGGGTCGCTGGAGCCTACGGATGCGCCGCTGCAAAACATTTGCGTATCGGCATTGCCAGACGAGAGCAGGCTGCTGTTGAAGTCTTCCGTCCATTCCCAAATCAAGCCGTGCATATCGTAAAATGCCCCAGTAGTTGGGTTTTGCTTTTGCCGACATCGCGCAAGCCGTTTCTGCCGCCGTCTGCATACCAGTCAAGAATGGTACGGTTGTAGCCGGGTTCGGCAGAACCGTTTTTCTGTGTGGCGGAGGCAAGTCCGGCAAATTCCATTGGTCTATGGTCGGCAGGCGTTTGCCTTGCGCAGTACAGTAGGCATTGGCGGCAAACCAAGATACGTTGGTTACCGGATGTTTCAGTTCGTTGGGTTTGGGCGCGTAGCTGTTGCTGCCGGTTTTAACCCAGTGTTTGAGGTAGGCAGGCTCGGCTTGTTTGGAGCTGACTTTGCCTTTTTGCCACTGCGGGTGTTTTTGACAAACTCTGCAAATTCGGCATTGGTAACGGGATATTTTGTCGATTTGGAAGGGTTTGACTTTTAATGAGGTTTGTTTCTTTCTTCAGATAGAGCGGGCGGTAGCTGCCGCCTTCTACTTTTGCCATTTCTGCCGCCGCTGCACTGCCGCTTGCGACAAGGGTAAAGAAGGCGAGGAGTGGTATGAGTTTCATAACGGGCTTTCTCATCTGAATACGGAGTATTAGGGCTCTGATTATATAGCGAAACCGGATAAAAATCCTTAAAAGCCGTCTGATTATTGTGCTTTGGGCTTGTCGGTTCGTGCATATAGTGGATTAACTTTAAACCAGTACGGCGTTGCCTCGCCTTAGCTCAAAGAGAACGATTCTCTAGGTGCTGAAGCACCAGTGAATCGGTTCCGTACTATCTGTACTGTCTGCGGCTTCGTCGCCTTGTCCTGATTTAAATTTAATCCACTATACTTGAAACTGGTTTTTCAGACGACCTTCGATACTTGATAGGTCGTCTGAAAAACCAATCTTTCGATTGGTTGTGAAGAAAGCCACTGTTGTCCTTGCATCAGCCGGAACAGCAGTGGCTTTTTCTGTTTCTACGCCGAGATGACTGGATTAGTAGCCGCCTTTACCTGCAGATGCTGCGGAAGCAGGCGCTGCTGCGGAAGATGCAGGGGCAGCCGGAGCTGAAGCGGCAGGGGCTGAAGCTGCACCGCTACCTGCATAGGCTTTGTCTTCCAGTTTTTTGGTCATGATTTCAGGGTTCTCTGCGCCCTCTACTTTCAATTGACCCAAAGCACCTTTGTTGAACGCACGGAAGATAGAGTGGTCAACCAAAGTGTAGCTGCCCGGGATGTCGGCTTTAAATTCGATAATCGCTGCACCACCGGCAGGAATCAGGGTACTTTGTACGTTTTCGTTGATCAGTTTGCCAGCTTCTACGTAAACTTTGTCGAAGATCTCACCGATAACGTGGAAGGAAGATACCAAGTTAGGACCACCGTTACCCACGTACATACGAACGGTTTCGCCTGCTTTGGCCTTCAGAGCGTTGTCGCCGGCGATAGAGCCTACGTGACCGTTGAATACAACGTATTCAGGTTGTTCAGCAATCGCTTTATCCATATCGAAAGGTTGCAGGCCTTGAGCACCTTTTTTACCTTTGGTGTAGAAGTCGCCTTGTACGATGTAGAACTCTTTGTCCACTTTAGGCAGACCTTCTTTAGGTTCAACCAAAATCAGACCGTACATACCGTTGGCAATGTGCATACCGACAGGGGCAACGGCACAGTGGTAGATGTACAGACCGGGTTGCAGGGCTTTGAAGCTGAATGTAGAAGTACGGCCCGGAGCAGTGAAGCTGGCTTCTGCACCACCGCCTGGACCGGTAGCAGCGTGGAAGTCAACGTTGTGCGGTACGGTAGAAGACGGGTTGTTAGAGAATTCGACTTCTACGGTATCGCCTTCGCGTACGCGGATCATGCGGCCCGGAACGTCGCCGTTAAATGTCCAGTAGTGGTATTCCACGCCATCATCCATTTTCATGGTTTTTTCGACGGTTTCCATTTTCACGCGGACACGTGCAGGATGGTCGCGGTCGATGGCAGGCGGAACTTCAGGAGCGTGGGTAGTTACCGCGTCGATAACAGGCAGCTCGGCAGCGGGGGTTTCGGCAGCAGCTTGAGCGCCGGAAGCAGGAGCCTCAGAAGCTGCAGGAGCGGAAGCGGAAGCGGTTTGCTCGGCAGGTTTTTGGGCAGCTTGCTCACCACAGGCGGCTAAAGCAAAAACTGAAGCAATGATTGCAGCTAAAGCTTGGCGTTTCATAGTTGTCATTTCCTTTAATAACTATTTTAAGAAGGTCAGGGTATATTTTTTTCAACCTTTGTCGTCCGCGGCATACCGCTTTCGGCTCTTTCAAACTGCCTTATTCTGGGTCGTCTGAAAGGCATCTCTTGTGAACTTTTGTAGGGATTATGTAGGGTGGTTTTACCGCTATATCTTGACCTAAATCAATTAATTCATCAAAGATGAACTTTTACTACCCTGTTTTTACTACTTAATAACTAGATAAAACTACATCAAATCATCTATTATTGCTCACATGTTTTATCCAATTCTTTACAAAAATGCCACCGTATTTTTTTGATAATAAGAATTATTATTGACTATATATCTGTTTTTTAAAGATTGTTGTTAAGAGAATATTTCTTTTGCCTGAAAAAGAGTGCTACAATCTTTAACATTCATATAGTATGAATTTATAAGCAACCACTTTTTACCAAAATAAGGAGTTCTGAAATGGGACAGTACAAGAAGCTATGGTACTTGCTGTTTGCCGTCCTGGCAGTCTGCTTTACCATTCTTGGCTACATGGGCAGCGAGGTTTATAAAAAAGCCCCGCCTTACCCTGAAAGAGTCGTTTCGGCATCAGGCACTCAGCTGATGACCAAAGACGATATTTTGGCAGGTCAGTCTGCCTGGCAAACCACCGGCGGTATGGAAGTCGGTTCCGTATTGGGACACGGCGCATACCAAGCTCCGGACTGGACAGCCGACTGGCTGCACCGCGAGCTTGTCGCATGGTTGGATTTGACCGCGCAAGAGACTTACGGCAAAAAAATTCAACGAAGTTTCTCCTGAAGAACAAGCCGTACTGAAAACCCGCCTTGCCGACGAATACCGCAACCAAAGCCGTATTAAAGAAGACGGCAGCGTCGTTATCAGCGATACCCGTGTCAAAGCCATTGAGAGTATCCTGCCTTACTACCACGGCGTATACAGCGATGATCCCGCCCTTCAGACGACCCGCGAACACTTCGCAATGAAAAACAACACATTGCCAAGTAAAGAAGCGCGTGAAAAAAACTGTTCAACTTCTTCTTCTGGACTTCATGGTCTGCTTCGACCAACCGTCCTGACGAGAACTTCACTTACACCAACAACTGGCCGCACGAGCCTCTGATCAACAACGTACCGACTACTGAAAACTACATGTGGTCGTTTACCAGCGTTGTACTGCTCTTGATGGGTATCGGTCTGCTGATGTGGGGTTACTCCTTCCTGACCAAACACGAAGAAGTAGAAGTTCCGACTGAAGACCCGATTTCCAAAGTACAGCTGACTCCTTCCCAAAAAGCATTGGGCAAATACGTCTTCCTGACAGTCGCCCTGTTTGTGGTACAAGTGTTGCTAGGCGGCCTGACTGCGCACTACACCGTCGAAGGTCAAGGTTTCTACGGCATCGACGAAGCACTCGGGCTTCGAAATGTCCGACTGGTTCCCTTTACGCATTGACCCGTACTTGGCACATCCAATCCGCCATCTTCTGGATTGCAACCGCTTCCTGACAGCAGGTCTGTTCCTGGCTCCGATTGTTAACGGCGGCAAAGATCCCAAGTTCCAACGTGCCGGCGTGAACTTCCTGTACATCGCCCTGTTCATCGTAGTCGGCGGTTCTTACGCAGGTAACTTCTTCGCCCTGACCCACGTCATTCCGCCTGAAATTCAACTTCTGGTTTGGACACCAAGGTTACGAATACCTCGACTTGGGCCGTTTCTGGCAACTCCTGCTGATGGTCGGCCTGCTGTTGTGGCTGTTCCTGATGCTGCGCTGTACCGTTTCCGCCTTTAAAGAAAAAGGCGTGGACAAAAACCTGCTGGCAATCTTCGTTGCCTCTATGGTCGGTGTCGGCGTGTTCTACGCGCCCGGCCTGTTCTACGGTGAGAAATCTCCAATCGCCGTGATGGAATACTGGCGTTGGTGGGTGGTTCACCTGTGGGTAGAAGGCTTCTTCGAAGTGTTCGCTACTGCCGCCTTCGCATTCATCTTCTACAATATGGGCTTCGTCCGCCGCAGTACCGCTACCGCATCCACTCTGGCTGCCGCCGCCATCTTCATGTTGGGCGGTATCCCGGGTACGCTGCACCACCTGTACTTCTCGGTTCTACCTCCGCCTCTATGGCAATCGGTGCCTGCTTCTCCGCATTGGAAGTCGTACCGCTGGTATTGCTGGGTCGTGAAGCTTACGAACACTGGTCTTACCAACACCTGTCCGAATGGGCGAAACGCCTGCGTTGGCCGCTGATGTGCTTCGTCGCAGTTGCCTTCTGGAACATGATCGGTGCCGGCGTATTCGGCTTCCTGATTAACCCGCCGATTTCCCTGTTCTACATCCAAGGTCTGAACACTACCGCGGTTCACGCACACGCAGCCTTGTTCGGTGTGTACGGCTTTCTTGGCACTGGGCTTCGTCTTGCTGGTTGCCCGCTACCTGAAACCAAACGCAAAATTCGACGACAAACTCATGACTTGGGGCTTCTGGCTGCTCAACGGCGGCTTGGTCGGCATGATCGCCATCAGCCTGCTGCCTGTCGGCGCGATTCAAGCATACGCCTCCATCACTCATGGTCTGTGGTATGCCCGTAGCGAAGAATTCCTGCAAATGGAAATCCTCGACACCCTGCGCTGGGTACGCACAGCAGCCGACTTAATCTTCATCGGCGGTGCAATCTGCGTAGCCATCCAAGCAACCAAAATCGTATTCAGCCGCGATAAATAAATCCTAGCTTGAATACCCCGCAAAAGGTCGTCTGAAAATTTTCAGACGACCTTTTTTGATGCCTGCCTACTTTCATTTCAGCAACAGCCCAACCCCCGTTTAACCGCCATACGCACCGAATACCCCTCTTTACCCATCCATCCCTACCCTACTCCCCGCCCCTCCTCCAACGAATTAAATTCCTCACCATCCCGCGACAGCCGCCCTCCCCTGTTTTCCCTATTTTTCAGACGACCCCAATGCCGTTTTAGAAAACAAGGTCGTCTGAAACTGGAAACAGACAAAACCCAGACAACAAAAAAACCGCACATCAAAGCGCGGTCGGTTTCTAAAACGGTTTTTTTGTCGGAACAGAAAGCGAGAGGCGTTTTTCAGACGACCTCTGAGCATTAGGAGGTCGTCTGAAAAACTTATTTAATAATCAGGGATGACGAGAACAACCTGCATAGCGGATGGTACATTCATTAGAATATTCACTACAATATTTAATAGCTGCCTTCTCTTTGCCTCTTCTAAATCAGCATTACTCAATACACCTAATCCGACCTTTTCCCTCTATATCTCCACCAACAGCAATTGCGCCACAAGCATTACGATATTCATTGACTAAACGACAGCCTCTGCCATCACGTGCAATTGGATTTTCGCCCGCCACCAGCTTTAATACAGTTTTCCAACGCTTCCTTATTAGCAGAACGAAATCCTTCAGTATTATTTTCAGAATAGCCAACAGCTCGATTTACCGGATTAAAATAAATCGCCCCCCAACGGTTCGGCACTGTATACACCCGTCGAAGACGAACTGCCACCTCCCTCAACCGCACGCGCTGCCATCGACAGTTTGGCAATCAACCGTCAGTCAGGATTCCCTCCCAAAGGGTTGCCCAAGGCGGTAAAACTATTCAATGCCATCCATATCAAAAATATCTTCTTCATCTTTATACCTCTTAATCTTTTCCGCTATTCTTTTCTCTCAAAGCCCTGCCGCATAACTCGGCACCGCTTTCGACCCCTATCGCTGCAAAATAAGTTTTCAGACGACCTCTGAACATTTGGGGTCGTCTGAAAAATTCATTTAGTAACGAAGGTAGTCGGGATGGCGGGAACAGCCTGAATATTTAATAACACACTCATTAGAATATTTACTACATTCAGCTAAAGCTTTTTTTGTTCTGCTTTTTTTCTATATAATCATCACCAGACCATCCCGTACCACCTTTCCTTCTTCCTTGCCTCCAACAGCAAATAGCTGCACAAACATTACGATATTCATGTTTCAACCTGCAACCTTTACCATCACGAGCAATCGGATTTTTGACCGCCACCGGCTTTGATACAACTTTGCCAAATGCCTCTCGACGGGCAGATTTTTCGCCTTCGGTATTATTTTCCGAATAACCCACCGCACGATTGACGGGATTAAAAATAAACAGCTCCCCCAACGACTGGGAATATTAATAACCCGACGTGCCTGCCCTCCTGACTGACTATTACCGCTACACCCCGCCAAGTCCGGTCTTTGAATACAAGGATTCATCACAGGATCGTTAATCGCATTCAATCCGTCGGCTAAAACAAAGGGGCTAACCTGCATTGCCAACAACATTAAAAAAATATCTTCTTCATTTTTATACCTCTTAATCTTTTCCGCTATTCGTTTCTCTTAAAACCTGCCGTATAAATCGACATCGCTTTTGATCCTATCGCTGCAAAATAAGTTTTCAGACGACCTCTTTAGCATTTAGGGGTCGTCTGAAAAATCATTCTGCTTTAGTAACGAGGGTCAACAGGAACACCCTGCATAACGAATAGAACATTTAAAATCCCGTCCTTTTTCTGCAAGCTGCAATCGCTCTTTGTTTAGCTTTTTCTACCGAAGAATCACTTTCTCTGCTGCACGCCCTTTTCCGACCACTCCACCGATTGCAATCGCCCCTACAGGCATTACGGTACTCGGGTCATTAAATGACAACCTTTGCCCCTTACGAGATACTGGATTCTTACCACCACCAGCATCGATACAACTTGCTAACGCTTCCTCTCTAGCTGATTCATAACTCTTTAGTATTGTTCTCTGAATATCCAACCGCTTGATTTGCAGCATTGTAATAAATCGCTCCCCAACGGTTCGGGATATTAATACCCTACCTCCCTGTCCCATCGGTCGGTTAGTGCCCGCGCATCCCGGCAAATCGGGATGATAGACACAAGGATTGCTCATTTCGTTTGCGTTCGCGAAACTGCTTAAAATCATGGCAGCCACTAATAATATATGCTTCATCGGTTTATTCCTTATTTTTGGACATCAATCATATTCTTACTTTACCCTGTTCCCCAAGCAACCCAGTCAAAATCAGACGGACTGTTCCCACTTTATAGTTCATCGCCACACAATAAAGTTTCAGACGACCCCTAAGCCTTCAGGGGTCGTCTGAAAAAACTAAATCAATCGACAATGCTGCCGTATTGCTTTGTGAAACTTACAAAACGCCTTGATGGGCGGTATCGTGTCCCAAAGCGGTCAGGGAATTGCGACATGCTGTATGTTTCGCCTGAGGCGGCAAACTTGAACGCGTCTACGGTATCGCCGCCATCTGAGGAGTGGACGGCATCCAAGACGGTCAGGGTGTCGTCGCTGCCTTTGAGTTTGAGCACCCAGTTCTCTTTGTTGTTTCCTGCTTTATTGATTTCCAAATCGATGTCTTTCAGCGTCAGATTGCCTGAGAACAATACGGTATTGTCCTCGCCGCTTGCGTTCAGCGACAATTTGTCATGCCCGCTGCCTTTGCCGAAGGTAATCGTATTGGCATAGCTGCCGCCGGAAATGGTGTCATTGCCTGCGCCGGCATCAATGGTGCTGTCGTGTCCGACTTTGACGGTATCGTCGCCACTGCCGCCGATAAAGGTGGTTTTGCCGCCGTAGTTGCCTGAAAACGCTGACGGTATCGCCGTTGTCGGTACCGTGGATAATGCGGTTGGAGCCTTCGTACAGTCGTTGTTCAAAGGTATCGCTGTCGTCATTCAGGTATTGAATAATCGTGCCGTCTTTGCGGACATGGGATACTTTCAAACCGAAATGTTCGATGATTTGTTCCGTGCTGTATGTGCCGTTGTCGAATTGGAACTCGGATATGGCGCCTTGCGAACCCATTTGGTTTTTAATCGTCAATACGTCATTGCTGCCTTTGATGGAAACAGTCCATGTATTGCCGTTCAGACGGGGGTTGATGGTGTAGTCAAACGGATCGGGCGTGTAGTCGATGCCGGTTTTGTCGTAACCCGGGGTCACGGAAATATTCAAGTCATCCAATGTCAAGCCGCCGGTAAATTTTACGGCGTTGCTGATGGAGGTGGGATTGAATTCTTCGTCGATATCGAAACCGAAGTCGAAAATGGTGTCGTGTCCGTATCCTTTGCCGAAGACATAGGTATCGCGCCCGTCTCCACCTTCCAGATAATCGTCGCCCGCGCCGCCGTCGAGGTAATCGGCTCCGACCCGCGCATACAGTTTGTCATTGCCGTTTCCGCCGTACAGTTTGTCGTCTGAAGACCATTCGTTGCCCCAGTAGGTCGTGCCTTCGTCTCGGATAATGTCGTCGCCGTCCATGCCGTAAATCACGTCCCTGCCGTCTGTGCCGGAACTTAATTCGTCATTAAACTTGCTGCCGACAATCACATCGTCGTTCGGTGTGCCTTCATTTTTGATGCCTTGGTCGGCTTTTTCCGGTGTTGACGGCTTTTGAGCAGGGTTTCGGCTGTATAGTTTTCGCCGAGGAATTGGAATTGGTTGATGGAAATATGTCCTTGGGCGTCAACTTGGTTTTGAATGGTTGCCGAGCCGTTGGCGGATGTGATTTCCCAGTTTTTGCTGCCGTCGGCATTGTCGATGACGTTTACTTTGATGTCGCTGACACGGAGGTCGTCTGAAAACTTCAGGGTATTGTTGCCTTGATTGTCGATAATCGTATCGTCGCTGCCGTAAATATAGGTGTCGTTGCCTGTTCCGCCTTTCAACATATCTTTGCCTGCTCCTCCGATTAAAGTGTCGTCGCCTGCGTCGCCGTTGATGGTGTCGTTGCCATCGCCGCCGTCCAAGTAGTCATTGCCGTCGCCGCCGTTAATGTTGTCGTTGCCGCCCATGCCGTAAACGGTATCGTTGCCGCGGCCGCTATTGAGTCGGTTGTGTCCGCTGTTGCCGGTCAGGGTGTTATTGCTGTTGTTGCCTGCCGCGTAGATATTGGCGTTGCCGGTCAGGGTAACGTTTTCAACATGGGTTGAAGCGGTATAAGAAACGCTGCTGATCACGGTATCATTGCCTTCGCCGCTATTCTCAACGACAACATCTTTTGCGTTATCCACATAGTAAGTATCGTCTCCGATGCCGCCGCGCATCATGTCCGCGCCTGCTTTACCGTCAATGACGTCGTTGCCGACGGTGCCGTTCAGCGCGTCGTTTCCTTCCGTGCCTTCAATACGTTCGCCTGCATTGTCGCGTATTTCTACTTGCGCTTGAGTGGCTTTGATGAATTGGTTGAGGTTTAATGTGCCGTTTGCGAAAACAAACCGTTGGACGGAAGGCATATTGCTGCCTTCTTGGTATTGATTGGAAATGGTCAGGACGGATTGTGTGTGTTTCACTGCGATACGCCAGTCCTGTCCGCCCTCTGCATTGCGCACTGCGGTAACCGTCAGATCGTCTGCGCTGAGGCCGTCTAAAAAGCGGATGCTGTTGCTGCCTTGGCGGTCGATTACTGTGTCTTTGCCGCTTTTTTTCGCCGAACAAATAGGTATCGTTGCCTTCCCCCTTTGCAATACGTCGTTTCCTGCCGCGCCGTCCAGGATATCGTTGCCTTCATCGCCGAACAGTTGGTCGTCGCCTTCTCCCCCGTTGATGTTGTCGTGACCTGCGCCCCCGTAAACCGTATCATTGCCGCGCCCGCTATACAGGCGGTTGTTGCCGCTGTTGCCGACCAATACGTTGTCTGAATTGTTGCCCGCGCCATAAATATTATCCGAACCGGTCAGAACTAAGTTTTCGACATTGTTCGGCAAGGTGTAGCTGACATTGCTATAAACGGTATCCTGTCCTTCATTTGCCTTTTCCACAATGTTGTCTGCGGTATGGGTGGCATAATAGACATCATTGCCCTTGGTTCCTTGAAAAAAACCTTTGGGTTCGGATGACTTTTTCCAAAAGATGCGGAGTGTGCGGCGGCTTCTTCAGAAACAATTGCGCGAAAGACTTGTTTTTGTATCCATGATATTATTTTTTTCCGTGAGCTGACGGTTGCCTATCCGGAGAGATGGGATAAATAACCAGATTGGGGGATCGTAATTTATTGATTGAATCGTTACACGCAGTCGAACTGCGTGGCTTCTTTGAGACTGCTTTATCCTCAACAAGTTCTAACCCTTTCTCAAAAACATTATTTAATCGGAATTTATATTTCAATTGATTAATTTGTTTATCATTTATGCCAAATTGAATTCAAACCAAGATTAAGCGTTGGGCAACGCCGTACTGCGCCAATCCAATCCGCTATAAAAATGAAAAGGTCGTCTGAAAACCCTAATGGATGAGGTTTTCAGACGACCTTTATTTACAACGGGAAATTACAGCGAACGGGCAACTTCGACGATGTCGAAGCATTCCAGTTGGTCGCCTTCCATAATTTCGTTGTAGCCTCTGATCATCAAGCCGCACTCGAAGCCCATGCGGACTTCTTTGACGTCGTCTTTGTAGCGTTTCAAAGAAGACAGTTCGCCGTGTGGATGACCACGTTGTTGCGGATGAGGCGGATATGGGGAATCGCGTTTGACCACGCCGTCGGTAACCATACAGCCTGCGATGTTGCCGACTTTGGATACGCTGATGACCTGACGGATTTCGACCATACCGGTAACCTGCTCTTTCTCTTCCGGCGCCAGCATGCCGCTCATGGCTGCTTTGACGTCGTCGATGGCATCGTAAATGATGTTGTAGTAGCGGATTTCCACGTTTTCATTTTCGGCAAGTTTGCGCGAAGAAGCATCTGCACGCACGTTAAAGCCGATGATGAACGCGCCTGGAAGCGATGGCAAGGTTGACGTCCGATTCGGTAATACCGCCCACGCCGCTATGCAATACGTTCACTTTCACTTCGTCGGTGGACAGTTTTTTTCAGGCTGCCCGCCAAAGCTTCGTAAGAACCTTTGTACGTCTGCTTTGATGATGACCGACAAGGATTGGGCTTGGTTTTCGCCCATGTTGTTGAACATATTTTTCCAGCTTCGCCGCCTGCTGTTTGGCAAGGCGTACGTCGCGGTATTTGCCTTGACGGAAGAGTGCGATTTCGCGGGCTTTTTCTCGTCTGCCAACACCATTGCGTCTTCGCCGGCATTCGGCACGTCGGACAAGCCGAGGATTTCGACCGGAATAGACGGGCCGGCTTCGTTGACGGCTTTACCGTTTTCATCAACCATCGCGCGGATTTTACCGAACGCGGTGCCGGCAAGCAGCATATCGCCTTTTTTTCAGCGTACCGCTTTTGCACCAAGAGGGTGGCGACTGCGCCGCGTCCTTTGTCCAGACGGGCTTCGACGATGATGCCTTTGGCGGGCGCATCGACGGGGGCAGTCAGTTCCAAAACTTCGGCCTCGAGCAATACGGCTTCGAGCAATGCGTCGATATTGATGCCTTTTTTTGGCGGAAACGTCGATAAATTGTACATCGCCGCCCCATTCGTCCGGCACAACTTCGTGTGCGGTCAACTCTTGGCGGATACGCTCGGGGTTGGCAGCTTCTTTATCGATTTTGTTGACGGCAACCACCATCGGTACGCCCGCTGCTTTTAGCGTGGGCAATGGCTTCGATGGTTTGCGGCATCACACCGTCGTCGGCTGCGACCACGAGAATCACGATGTCGGTTGCTTTCGCACCGCGCGCGCGCATGGCGGTAAACGCTTCGTGACCCGGGGTATCCAAGAAGGTAATCACGCCGCGCGGGGTTTCAACGTGGTATGCGCCGATGTGCTGGGTAATGCCGCCAGCTTCGCCTTGTACCACTTTGGCACGGCGGATGTAGTCCAGCAGGGAAGTTTTTACCGTGGTCGACGTGACCCATCACGGTAACGACCGGCGGACGCGGCAATGCTTCAGCTTCCACAGCTTCCACGCCTTCATCCAAGAATGCTTCGGGATCATCGGCGGCGGCAGGTTTGCCGATGTGGCCGAGTTCTTCCACCACAATCAGGGCGGTGTCTTGGTCGATGGATTGGTTGATGGTGACCATCATGCCCATTTTCATCAGGGCTTTGACCACTTCCACGCCTTTGACTGCCATTTTGTGCGCCAAATCGGCAACGGTAATGGTTTCGGGGAACCAAGACTTCGTGAACGACAGGTTCGGTCGGCGCTTGGAAGGCGTGTTGGTTCGGCTCGAGTTTGAGTTTCTTGCCTTTTTACCGCTGCGTACGCGCTCGTCGTCGCCGTTGCGCGCATTGCGGTCGCGTCCGCCTTTACCGCCTTTGCCTTTGGCGTTGCGGCCTTGGTTGTCATCGTCGCGGTTGTGGCGGTCTTCTTTTTCGCACGCGCAGGATTGGCGGCTTTGCCTTCTGCGGGCGCGGCTTTGGCTTTTTCAGCAGGCTTGCGCTGCTCGGCAGCTTTGGCTTCGGCTGCGGGCTTGGCTTGCTGATCCGCCTGTTGTTTCATGGCTTCGCGGCGCGCCTGACGCTCTTGTTTTTTTCTTTCAACAAAGGCTTCTTGATGGGCGCGTAAAGCGGCGGCGCGGCGTGCTTCTTCGTCGCGTTGCGCTTGCTCTTCCGCGCTGACCACAGGTTGCGGAACGGCTGGGGCAGCGGGTTTTGGCTGCTTTTTTCGCGTCTTTGCCTTTTATTGCCTTTGTCTTGTTTAGGCTTGGCTTTTGCCTTCGGCAGGTTTTTCAGACGACCTTTGGGCAGGTTTGTCTTCAGCCTGAACTGCTTGTGCAGCAGGTTCTGCCGGTTTGTCGTCGGCTTTGCTTTCAGCTGCTTTCACGTCGGCAGGTTTTTCAGCCGCTTCAACAGGTTTCGCTTCTTCCGCTTTGACTTTCGGCTCGGCTTTTTGCTGCTTTGGCAGCCTTCAACTTCGCAGCTTCCGCTTCGGCTTTCGCGCGCGCTTCGGCACGGGCAGCGGCCTCAGCTTCGGCTTTCGCCTGTTCTGCAGCTTGGTCTTTCGCTTCTGCCTGCTCGGCTTTTTGCGCTTCAGATGCTGCTTTGGCTTTGGCTTCGGCGGCAAGCTCTTCCGGTGAAGGAATCGTCACGGAACGGCCGCGTTTGCGTTCGACTTTGACGCCGCTGACAGTGCTGACTTCGGTCTTTTTGCGGCGGATACTGATGGTTCCGCCGTCATTGCCGTTTTTCTTTTTTTCAGATAGGCGTTCAGCAGTTGTTTGTCGTCCAGCGTCAGGGAATCGCTGCCGCTGCTTTTATTGACGCCGGCTTCTTTCAGTTGTTTCAGCAAATCATCGACGGGGCGTTTCAGTTCGGCGGCAAATTGTTCTACGGTTGTGTTACTCATCTGTACCCCCATTAGTTCTCTTCAGTAAACCAGTGTTCGCGGGCGGCAAGAATCACTTTTTTTCGCCGCTTCTTCATCTACGCCGGTTATTTCAATCAGTTCGTCAACGGCCAGTTCCGCCAGATCGTCGCGGGTGGTTACGCCGGCTTCCGCCAGTTTACGGAGCATATCGGAATCTACGCCGTCCAGATTACGCATGTCGTCTGAAACTTCTTCCAGCTTCTCTTCGGACGCAATCGCCATGGTCAGAATCGCATCAGCGCGCGCGGTTGCGCAGGGTTTCGACGATTTCTTCGTCAAAGCCTTCGATGGCGAGCAATTCGGCAGCCGGAACGTAAGCAACTTCTTCCAGCGTGGCAAAACCTTCTTCCACCAAAAATATCGGCGGTTTCGTCGTCGATGTTCAGATGCGCGGTAAAGAGGTCGCGGATGGCTGCGTCTTCGGCAGCAGTGCGTTCGTCCGCTTCTTCAACAGTCATGATGTTCAACTGCCAACCTGTCAAATCAGATGCCAAAGCGCACGTTTTGACCGCCGCGACCGATAGCAAGCGCAAGCTGGTCTTCGGCAACGATCACGTCAACCGCGTGTTTGTCATCGTCAATCACGATGCGGCTGACTTCGGCAGGGAGACAGCGCATTCATCACGAACTCTGCAGTTTCAGACGACCACAGCACCACATCAATGCGCTCGCCTGCCAATTCGTTGCTGACGGCGTTCACACGGGAGCCGCGCACGCCGATACAGGTACCTTGCGGATCGATGCGTTGGTCGTTGGCTTTGACTGCCACTTTCGCACGTTGGCCCGGATCGCGCGCCACTTCGCGGATTTCCAACAAGCCGTCTGCAATTTCAGGGACTTCCATTTCGTATAGCTTTTGCAGGAAATCGCCCGAGTACGGCTGAGGATGACTTGTTTGCGGCCGGTGTTGCCGATTTCGTCCACACGCAAAAAAACAGCGCGCGGATACGGTCGCCGCCGCGGAAGTTTTCGCGCGGAATCATTTGTTCGCGCGGAATCAGCGCGTCCAGCTTTGCCCGGAACGACTTCGACGATGATGCCGTGGCGCTCTACGCGTTTTACCGTACCGAAACGATGTCTTCTTTAACGGCGAGGAACTCGTTCAGATTTTTGCTCGCGCTCGGCATCGCGGATGCGTTGCAGGATGATTTGTTTGGCAGTTTGCGCGGCTTGGCGGCCAAAAGCCTTCGTTCGGCAGCGTTTCTTCGTAGTAGTCGCCGATTTGAATGTCGGTACCGGAATTTCTTCTTGGATTTCTTCGATGGTTTTTTTCCAGGTCGGGATAGGTGTAATCCTCGTCGGCAACAATCAGCCAGCGGCGGTAAGTATGGTATTCGCCGGTATCGCGGTCGATTTCGACGCGCACATCCATATGCTCGCGGTCGGCTTTTTTTCTTGGCTGCGGTAGAAAGAGCGAAATTCCAATGCTTGGAATACCACTTCCGCTTCAACGTTTTTCTCGCTTGCCAACGCTTCGGCAAGTTGCAACATTTCGCGACTCATTTTTAGAATCTCCAATATCAAGTTTTAAAATTTAAATTCGGGGCGCAGGCGGGCTTTATCGATATTATCCAAGCCGATTTGCGCGGTTTTGCCGTCGAAAGAGGCGTTACGGTATCGTTTTCACAACCCTCGATGCGGCCGATAAAATTCTTTTTGTCCGTCAACCGGCAGGCGGGTTTTGATTTTTGCCTGTTGTCCTGCAAAAGCGCACGAAATCGGCGGCTTTTTTTCAGCGGCCGGTCAAGGCCGGGGCTGGAAATTTCCAGATTTTTTTATAATCGATATCTTCCACCATGAACACACGGCTCAAATGATTGCTGACGGTCGCGCAGTCTTCGACGGTAATCCCGCCTTCCTTATCGATAAACACGCGCAGCGTGCCTTGCGCAGTCAGCTCGAAATCGACCAGTTCGTAGCCCAAACCCGGCAGGGGTTTTTCGAGAATTGTTTGAATATCCATGAATCTCCGGAGTACATAAACAAAAAAATGGCCCCGTGGCCATTTTTTTCGTCAGAAATTGAAAAAAATTGACTTATTATAACCGCTTTCCACTCAAAAGAAAAAGCGTTGATTTATCGCGGCTTTTTCAGACGACCTCATAGAGTGAATACGTCTGACGGCATAAAACCAAGCTTAAAATTGTTGACAAAAAACGGTCGTCTGAAAAAAATCGCCATTAAACCTTACCCATTGATAATCATCATTTTATTTCCAACCTTTCTTTTTCAGACGACCCCTATTTTCCCTTCCATACGGCTTGCACGAAGCACGCCGTCATTCTAAAATCCAAAGCTGTTATCATCGAAACAAAAAGGCATTGCCATGTCCGCCCGCCCCATCTACAACTTTTTCCGCAGGTCCCGCCGTCCTGCCCGAAGCCGTATTGCGTACCGCGCAGCAAGAAATGCTCGACTATAACGGCACAGGCTTCCCTGTCATGGCGATGAGCCACCGCTCGGAAATGTTCCTCAGCATCCTCCATCACGCCGAACAAGACCTGCGCACGTTGCTGAACATTCCTTCCAACTACAAAAATCCTGTTCCTGCAAGGCGGCGCGACCACGCAATTCAACATGGTTGCCATGAACCTGGCACATGGCTTCCCGTCCGCCGACGCAGTGGTAACGGGCAACTGGAGCCGCATCGCCTACGAACAAATGAGCCGCCTGACCGATGCCGAAATCCGACTGGCTGCGCACGGCGGCGAACAATTCGACTATACCGCCCTGCCGCCCGTCGAAACTTGGGACATAGACAAAAACTCCGCCTTCGTCCACTTCGTCATCAACGAGACCGTCAACGGCCTGCAATACCAAAACCGTTCCCAAACTTTCAGACGACCTGCCGCCGCTCGTTTGCGATATGTCCAGCGAAATCCTCTCGCGCAAATTTGACGTTTCCGACTACGGGCTGATTTACGCGGGCGCACAAAAAAACATCGGCCCCGCCGGTGCAACCGTCGTCATCATCCGTGAAGACCTGCTCAACCGCTGCCCCGACAGCATTCCCGACGTCTTCAACTACCGCTCCCACCTCAACCGCGACGGTATGTACAACACCCCGTCCACCTACGCCATTTATATGTCCGGTTTAGTGTTCCGCTGGCTGCTGACGCAAGGCGGCGTGAAAAAAATCGAAGCCGTCAACAACATCAAAGCCCAAACGCTTTACGATGCCATCGACGGCAGCGGCGGCTTTACATCAACCGAATCCGCCCCTGATGCCCACTCGAAAATGAACGTCGTCTTCCAAACCGCCTCAGCCGAACTTGACCGCCGCTTCGTCCTCGAAGCCGAACTGCAAGGCTTGTGCCTGCTCAAAGGCTACAAAACCGTCGGCGGTATGCGCGCCAGCATCTACAACGCCATGCCGCTCGAAGGCGTACAGGCGTTGGCGGACTTTATGAGCGATTTCCAACGGCGTTACGGCTAAGACAAATGCGCTTTGTGCATGGAGACACCGACAGACCTCGTCAAACTCCTGCTCAACATCATCATCGCCGCCGCCAAATTCACCGGCAACGACGACGCATAAAACCGGCCGTCCAAACCCGTTTCCGCTCCGCTGAAACCGCATTTTCAGACGACCTCGTTCCCAATCCGACCTGAAAAACATGAAAACATTCCGACTATTCGCCGCAACGATACTGGCCTGCTCCTTTTCAGACGGCCTCCGCCTACGATGTAACCCGTGGCGCATTGCAAAACAACCCTGCCTTTGGCAAGCTACGGCTACAACCTAAACGCCATTCACAATAACAACCGAAACGTTGTTTATTACGGCAACAATACAAGCACCTATAACGGCGGCAATATCCTAACGCTGAAAAACCTTTACTATCTCAACGAGATAGATCGGCAAATCGAAAGGCGCAGAAGACCCGTAAAATTACAACAACCCGCGCATATGTATGAAAGTTCCGTTGTTGAAAAACAGAGGTTCGCAACTCTGCATGCATCTCTTTCTCGACCGCGCGCTCCCCGCACCGAGGGCAGAACTGTATTTCAGCAACGATGACATCGGATATCAAGGCCCAGTCCTCACATACGAAAACGGCATCCTCATAGAAAGCACCGTTTACCACGATAATTTCGAGCTCCAAGAAGGCGGGAAACGTTACGAACGCATCAACGAAAAAACCTATGCCGTTACCCAATACGGCCGCGAACGCACACCCTGTCGCCGGTTCGTACGCCGAAATATCGGCCGAACAGGCCGCACAGGAAATCGGCGTAAAAAGCGTGTATCTACAAGATGCGTTGTCTCCGTCCCTTTACGAACGCGTCGTGAAAGCAACGAAGAAAATACGCGGCTCGAAATAAACGGCGTTTTCAGACGGCCTGCCGCCTCCAATCTTGGAAACACCCATGCAGAAAAACACATAAAAAACTCGCCATCATCGGTGCGGGCGGCCACGGCAAGGTCGTTACCGCCACTGCACTGTCCGCCGCCCGCTGGACGGAAATCGTCTTTCTCGACGACGAAGCGGAAGGGAAATACTCGGCCTGCCCGTCATCGGCTGCACAGGGCTGGCGGGCATGAGCGTTTTACCCGCCGAATACGATTTGGCCGTGGCCATCGGCAGCAACGCCGTCCACTAAAAAGTGCAGCCGATTCAAAATAAATCTCAAGAGCGGATGAATGCGTATTGTGATCAGGTAAATCAACGATATTCTGTTAAAGCCCATTCCCTGAAAAATCTAAAAGGTCGTCTGAAAACCTTAAATCAGGATTTTCAGACGACCTTTCTTTATCCGGCGCGGCAAATGTTTGCCCAACTTAACCAAAAGCTACCGCCGAAACCTACATCCCGCCGTAATTCGGTCCGCTTGCGCCTTCGGGGCAAATCCAAGTGATGTTTTGCGTCGGATCTTTGATGTCGCACGTTTTGCAGTGCACGCAGTTGGCGGCGTTGATTTGCAGGCGCGGGCTGCCGTTTTCTTCGACGATTTCATACACACCGGCCGGACAATAGCGCGTTTCGGGCGAGGCGTATTCTTTGTAGTTCACGTCTCATCATCGTTTGCGGATTTTTCAGCACCAAATGGTCGGGCTGGTTTTCTTCGTGCGCGAGATTGGCGAGGAAGACGCTGCTTAAGCGGTCGAAGGTCAACACGCCGTCGGGTTTCGGATAATCAATCGGCTTGCACGCGGCGGCTTTTTTGAGCTGCTCGTTGTCTTTGCCGTGATGTTTCAAGGTCCACGGAGCCTTGCCTCTGAAAAATCATCTGGTCGATACCGGTATAGATTGAACCGAGGTAAACGCCCCATTTGAATGACGGACGCACATTACGCGCGGCGTAAAGCTCTTGATACAGCCAGCTTTGTTTAAAAACGTTGCTGATAATCCGCCGCCTCTTTGCCGCTGTCGAAACCCTCCGCTTCTTCAAGGTTTTCCAACAAGGGGAACACAGCTTCTGCGGCAAGCATGGCGGATTTCATCGCGGTATGAATGCCTTTGATGCGCGGCATATTGAGGAAACCCGCCGCATCGCCGATTAAAACGCCGCCCTTGAACGAGAGCTTCGGCAGGCTTTTGCAAACCGCCTTCAATCAGCGAACGCGCGCTGTAAGCAATGCGGCGGCCGCCTTCGAAGGTTTTTGCGGATTTCGGGATGGGTTTTGAAACGTTGGAACTCTTCAAACGGCGACAGATAAGGGTTTTGATAGTCCAAACCGACCACGAAGCCGACGGCGACTTTTGTTGTCATCGAAATGGTAAACAAACGCGCCGCCGTAGGTTTTGACTGTCGAGCGGCCAGCCCGCGCTGCGCACTCACCAGCCGGGCTGATGTTTTTTTCAGACGACACTTCCCAAATCTCTTTGATGCCCAAGCCGTAAGTTTGCGGCTGACTGTTTTTGGTCGAGTTGGAAACGTTCGATGACTTGTTTGGAAAGCGAACCGCGGCAACCTTCGGCAAACAGGGTTTGCTGCGCCCAAAGCTCCATGCCTGGCTGGAAACTGTCGGTCGGCTCGCCGTCTTTGCCGATGCCCATATTGTCGGTCGCAATGCCTTTGACCGAACCGTCTTCGTGATACAGCACTTCGGCGGCGGCAAAGCCCGGATAGATTTCACGCCCATATTTTCCGCCTGCTCCGCCAGCCAGCGCACAACTTCGCCCTAAGCTGACGATGATAGTTGCCGTGATTGTCGAAATTGGGAGTAACCGGCAGATTGAACGCTTTTTCTCGGTCAGGAACAACACTTTGTCCTGCGTTACCGCGCGCGTCAGCGGCGCGCCTTTTTCTTTCCAGTCGGGAATCAGCTCATTCAGCGCAATCGGATCAATGACCGCCCCCGCCAGCGAATGCGCACCCGCCTCAGAACCCTTCTCCACCACGCAAACGCTGATTTCGCGCCCGTTTTTTTCGGCAAGCTGCTTGAGTTTGATGGCGGCGGACAAACCCGACGGGCCTGCGCCGACAATCACGACATCGTACTGCATACTGTCGCGGGTGATGGATTCTGTCATGGCGGTTCCTGTATAGCTATTATAGTGGATTAACTTTAAACCAGTACGGCGTTGCCTCGCCTTGCCGTACTATCTGTACTGTCTGCGGCTTCGTCGCCTTGTCCTGATTTAAATTTAATCCACTATATTGAATTGAAAAACCCGCGATTATACAACGGGAACATATAGTTACTAACATACATCAAAGGTCGTCTGAAAACCATATTTTCGGTTTTCAGACGACCTTTTCATCTTTGCAGCTATTTGGTTTTGAACCAGGCAAACCACACCAATACAATCACAAAGCCAAAAATAGGCGATGCTCCAGTACGGCAGTGCAATACCCAGCAGATAGTCCGGTACGGCACAATCGCCAAAAGCCACGCACAATCGGTTCAAACCAGTCAAACAGCGGCCAGTCCTTCAAACGGAAAGTCCACGGCGCACCGCAGGACGGCGCGCTGCCCGGTGGCAGGCTTTGCAGCCACAATTGATAGGCCGCAACACCCGCACCATAAAACCGCCGGCACACTGACCAACAAGGCGCTGAACAGTCTGCCAATCTTAGAAGCCTGACGGAAAAATGCTGCCGCCAAAGCCACCAATCCGACCGCCAAAACCGACAAGCGCTGCAAAAATACATAAAACGCAAGGGTCCATTCCCAAAAACATATTGTGAGACGAACGAACCGCAGGCAGCCAAGATCGATAAGACAACCAGAAAAAGATAGTTTTTTTCTAAAAATTCATAACCTTAAACTTTCCAATTATTCAGACGACCTTTTCATTCATTTCAAAACAACCACATCAAATGCGCATCGGCATAACGATGTATTTGAAGTTTGGGTTGTTCGGTACGGTAAACAAGGTCGAGCGGTTGGCATCGCCGAAGGCAAGCTGCATATCGTCGGAATGGATGTTGCGCAATACGTCCATCAGATAGCCGATATTGAAGCCGACTTCGAGTTCGCCGCCTTGGTAGGCGATTTCGAGTTCTTCGCGTGCTTCTTCCTGCTCGTTGTTGCTGCACACGACGCTCAAGAGGCCGGGTTGCAGGGAACAGGCGCGCGCCGCGGAATTTTTTTCGTTGGCAAGGATGGCGGCACGTTCAAGCGCGCCCAAAAGTTGGGTACGGGAAACGAGGAAGATTTTGTCGTTGTCCAGCGGGATGACGCGGTTGAAGTCGGGGAATTTGCCGTCGATGACTTTGCTGACGATGGTCGTGCCGTTGCATTGGAAGCGTACTTGGTTGTTGAGCAACTCGACGCTGATGGGTTCGGACGGGTTGTTCAGCAGTTTGAAGAGTTCCAAAACGGTTTTGCGCGGCAGGATGACTTCGGTTTTGGGCAGTTCGGCTTCGATTTGGCTGGCGGCGTAGGCAAGGCGGTGGCCGTCGGTGGCGACGAGGCGCAGTTGGTTGCCTTCAACCCTGCATCAGCAAGCCGTTGAGGTAGTAGCGGATGTCTTGTACTGCCATACTGTATTGGACTTGCGAAAGCATGGTTTTGAAAGTCTCCTGCGACAGGGAAAACGCTGCGCTGATGTCCTCACCGACGCTCATCAACGGGAAATCTTCGGCAGGCAGGGTTTGCAGGGCAAAGCGTGATTTGCCTGCACGCAGGGTCAGGGCGGTTGTCCGCCCAGTCGAGCGAAACGATGGCGCTGTCGGGCAAGGCGCGCAGGATGTCTTGGAATTTTTTTGGCGTTGGTGGTGATGCGGAAGTCGCCTGCCTGACTTTCCGGGCCGGCCGTGTTGATTTGGATTTCCAAGTCGGTCGCCAGGAGTTTGGTTTGACCGTCTTTGCTTTCGAGCAGGACGTTGGAGAGGATGGGCAGGGTATGGCGGCGTTCGACGATACCGTAACGGCTTTGCAGCGGCTTGAGCAGACTGTCGCGGTCGGCTTTGTAAAATCAGCATGGTCAATTCCTTTTTGAATCGGTTATTTCGGGTGTTTTTGAATCGGGTTCGGCGGACGAGATGGTTGATTCGCCGCCGTTAAAAATCAAAGTGTATTTGTGTTTTCAGACGACCTTTTAAGAGAGGGGTCGTCTGAAAGCCGGTTCTGGCTCAGTTTTGAATCAGAATCAGGAGTTTTTTTCGTAATCTTGCGCCAACTCGATCTTCTTCGCGCAGTTTTGCTACTGCTTTCACGCCGTGCATGACGGTCGTGGTCGCGTCCGCCGAACGCGTCGCCGATGGACGGCAGGCTGAGGGTGGTCAGCTCTTTGGTCAGGCTCATGGCGACTTGACGCGGACGGGCAATGTTGCGCGTGCGCTTTTTGCCGAGTATATCGCTGATTTTAATACGGTAATATTTGGCAGTCGCGTCGATAATGGTGTCGGCGGTAATGATTTTGTGTTTTTCGGCAATGATGTCCTGCAAAGCCGTACGCGCCAAATCCATGTCGATAACGGGACGATTCATGAAGCGGCTGCTGGCGCTGACGCGGTTGAATGCGCCTTCCAGTTCGCGCACGTTGGAACGAATCAGGTTGGCGACAAACAATGCGGCTTCGTCTTCAATGCTGATGCCTGCTGCTTCTGCCTTTTTCTGCAAAATTGCCACGCGCATTTCCAGCTCGGGCGGCTCGAGTTCCAAAGTCAAACCCCATGAAAAACGCGATTTGAGGCGGTCGTCCATACCTTCGATTTTGGCAGGCAACACGTCGCAAGTGAGGATGAGCTGTTTTTTCTCGTTGTGGAAATGGTTGTACAGATAGAAGAATTCTTCCATCGTGCGGTCTTTGCCTTTGATGAACTGGATGTCGTCGATAATCAGCAGGTCATATTGTTTGTATTGCTGCTTGAACACATCGTAAGTATTGTTGCGCACCGCCTTCATAAAGCTGCGGATATAGTCGTCTGAATGCATATAGCGCACTTTGGCGTCGGGACGGTTTTTCAGCAGTTCGTTGCCGATGGCCTGCACCAAGTGGGTTTTACCCAAACCCGTGCTGCCGTACAGGAAAAACGGGTTGTAGCCCTGCCCCGGGTTTTCCGCAATGGCTTGGGCGGCGGCGGCGGCAAGGCGGTTGCCCTTACCTTCTACCAAGGTATCGAATGTGTAGTCGCGCGACAGATTAGTCTGTTCGTAACGCGCTTCTTCCGCATCGCGCTGCGCTTCCGTTTTGGCTTTGGCAACGGCTTTGGATTCTGCGGGCGCGGCGGCAGGCTGCTTGTTTTCGTGCGGCAGGTTTTTCATGCGCTGCGCCAAAATATCCGCCGCCGTTTTCACAACGGAGGGTCTGTCTGAGTTTTCAGACGACGTCCCGTCCGAAAAAGATTCTTGCGCGTCCGCTTTCGGCATTTCTTCCGTCAACGCAGCATGTTCAGGCGCAACCGCCCCCGCATTTTCCGCCATTTCATAATGCTGCCCCGCGCCCGCCTTAAACGCAAAAGCCGCCTGTTGCGGAGCCAATTCCGCACGCACCACTTCGATTTTGGCGGCAAACTGGCTTTTTGAGCATATTGCAGGCAAACTGGTTTTTACCGTAAACCACCCACACGCCGTTTTTCCTCGCCCACGGTCAAGGGCGCAATCCATTGCGCGAACTGCCCGGCAGGCAAAAATATCGTGAAGTCGGCGGAGGCACTGCGGCCAAAAATTCTGCTAGCGTCATGAATAAGCTCGAGTCGTGGAAATCGTTGGAAAGAAACGAGAGAAACCGTCGGAAATTGCAACCTTTGAAAATGCGGTTTCAGCCCGACGGAAAAAGTGTCGCAAATACCGCACAAACCCTATCCGCCAAACCGGACGCCGTCTGAAAAATACAATGAAATTATTTTTTTGGAAAATCATCACGATAAATCCGCATCAACATTTTCAGACGACCTATCGCCCGACAAAGGGACAGGAAGTGCCGATTATACCCACTCCGCCAAACTTTATCCACAACCCTGCCGGAAATTTTATCCACAAAGCGCCGCGCAAATCCGCAAACCGAATCACCCCGCGCGCCATATCCATTTACTCAACCGAGATTGACAAAAAGATGAAAATTAGAGTGTAATTCACGGTTTATTTATCTACCGATTTTTAGGAAACATCATGAAACGCACTTATCAACCTTCTGTTACCAAACGCAAACGTACCCACGGCTTCCTGGTTCGCTCCAAAACCCGCGGTGGCCGCGCAGTATTGGCAGCCCGTCGCGCCAAAGGCCGCAAACGCTTGGCAGTGTAATTTTGGACTACCGCTTCGGAAAGCAGTACCGCTTATTAAAAACGGATGATTTTTCATCCGTTTTTGCGTTCAAAAACCGGCGCAGCCGCGATTTGCTGCAAAGTTTTCCCAATCTGCCGACAACGGATTGAACCATCCGCGGCTCGGCTTGGTCGTCAGCAAAAAAACAGCGAAACGCGCGCATGAACGCAACTACATGAAGCGCGTCATCCGCGATTGGTTCAGACTGAACAAAAACAGCCTGCCGCCACATGATTTCGTCGTACGCGTCCGCCTGGCATTCAACCGGCAAAATGCCACCGAAGCCCGAAACCAATTGGCGCAACTCATGCGCAAACGCTGATGAATACCCTGTTGTCCAAATTCATCCTCGCGCTGATCCGTTTTTACCAATACGCCATCAGCCCGCTGATACCGCCGCGTTGCCGCTATACCCCCGACCTGTTCGCAATATGCGGTCGAGGCAGTCAAAAAAATACGGTGCATTCAAAGGCGGCTGGCTCGCCCTCAAACGCATCGCCCGCTGCCACCCATTCGGCGGACACGGACACGACCCTCGTCCCGTAATCCGAATCATTCGGATAGCTTGATTTCCTTTTAATTTCCCGTCGGTTTCTATATAATGCCGTCTGAAGCAGTTTTCATCTCCATTACATACCCGTCAATTCCAGGAATCTCTTTATGGATTTTAAAAAGATTTATAGCATTTTTTTGCCATTTCGCTGGCAATCTATGCCGGCTGGGAACATTTCTTCCCAGCCCCAAACCCAATCCGCACAACAAGCCGTGCAGCAACAGCAGCAAACCGCCGCAACTGCTGCCGCTGAAGCCGCACTCGCCCCCGCAACGCCGATTACCGTAACGACCGACACGGTCAAAGCCGTCATCGACGAAAAAGCGGCGACCTGCGTCAAAATGACCCTGCTCAAATACAAAGCAAATGGCGACGAAAAAACAAACCCTTCACCCTGTTTAACGACAGCAAAGAATACACCTACGTTGCCCAGTCCGAGCTTTTTGGACGCACAAGGTAACATCCTGAAAGGCGTCAACTTTACCGCAGCGCAAAAACAATACAGCCCTCAACGGCGACAAAGTCGAAGTCCGCCTGAGCGCGCCGGAAACAAACGGACTGAAAAATCGACAAAGTCTATACCTTTTACCAAAGACAGCTACCTCGTCAACGTCCGTTTCGACATCACCAACACCAGCGGCAAGCCCGCCAACCTGAGCGCAGACTACCGCATCGTACGCGACCGCAGCGAACCCGAAGGTCAAGGCTACTTTACCCGCTCTTTTCGTCGGCCCGGTGGTTTACACCCCCGAAGGCAAATTCCAAAAAGTCAGCTTCTCCGACTTGGACGACGATGCCAAATCAGGCAAAAAAACGAAGCCGAATACGCCCGCAAAACCCAAACCGGCTGGCTCGGCATGATTGAACACCACTTCATGTCCACTTGGATTCTCCAACCCAAAGGCGGACAGCGTTTGCGCCGCAGGCGACCGCCGTATCGACATCAAACGCCGCAACGACAACCTGTACAGCACCAGCGTCAGCGTTCCCCTTGCCGCCATCCAAAACGGCGCGAAATCCGAAGCCTCCATCAACCTCTACGCCGGCCCGCAGACCACATCCGTCATCGCCAATATCGCCGACAACCTGCAACTGGCAAAAGACTACGGCAAAGTACACTGGTTCGCCTCCCCTCTTCTGGCTCCTGAACCAACTGCACAACATTATCGGCAACTGGGGCTGGGCAATCATCGTTTTGACCATTATCGTCAAAGCCGTACTCTACCCGCTGACCAACGCCTCTTACCGCTCGATGGCAAAAATGCGCGCCGCCGCGCCCAAACTGCAAGCCATCAAAGAAAAAAATACGGCGACGACCGTATGGCGCAACAGCAAGCCATGATGCAGCTTTACAAAGACGAAAAAAATCAACCCGCTGGGCGGCTGCCTGCCCATGCTGTTGCAAATCCCCGTCTTCATCGGCTTGTACTGGGCGTTGTTTGCCTCCGTAGAATTGCGTCAGGCACCTTGGCTGGGCTGGATTACCGACCTTAGCCGTTCCGACCCTTACTACATTCTGCCCGTAATTATGGCGGTAACCATGTTTGCCCAAACATTCCTCAACCCGCCGCCGACCGACCCGATGCAGGCAAAAATGATGAAAGTCATGCCGCTGATTTTCTCAGCCATGTTCTTCTTCTTCCCTGCAGGTCTGGTATTGTACTGGGTAGTCAACAACCTCCTGACCATCGCTCAACAATGGCACATCAACCGCAGCATCGACAAACAACGCACCCAAGGCGAAGTTGTTTCCTAACAGCGGTTTGACATACTAAAAAGGTCGTCTGAAAACTTAATTTCAGACGACCTTTTTGTTTGGGAGCATTATAAAAGATGGCTGATCGGGCATTTAACAACAATCAAACACAAATGCCACACGGCTGAAATCGCGTTTAGCCAAATCTTCGGGCGTAATGAAGAAATTCGCCACACCGGAGTCGCCCCACATCAGTTTTCCAGTATAGCGGTCTTTTTCATTGATATCAGTGTCTAATTGCAACAGCAGGATGTATTTGCGCCAATCAGAACAAGTGATGGTAGCGGGATCATCAAAAATCAGCGTCTTCATCACACTCAAGAAACGGGTCGCCCTGAAGAAAAAAATCGGAGAACCACCGATTTTATGCCCTTGAGATTTATTGAAATCTGCATCTTCCTCCTCTTCGCTTGCCGCTTGAAAAATCAGCGGAAACTCCCCAGAAAAACGGCAGACATTCTGAATCGGTTGCCTGATAAGCGGAAAAAAATCGGTTTGCAATTCGCCTCGGGCAATAATTCGGGATAGTACATAATGCGCCAGCCGGCTTGTTCCGACAGATTTTCAAAGTCGTAGCCTAAGCCGTAATCCAGCCCATCAACAAAAACTTGCAAGATGCCACGCCTCGGGGAAACCGGGCAACGGTGGCACTTCGGCAAAGTTGATTTGTGCCACTAGGGTCAGCGGATGCTTTTTCTCGGCGTGATACGGGTATTTGGCGTTTTTGGCAGGTAGGGGCGTACCGCCGATTTTGCTTTTGATAGGCTGTGGTAGCAGCAGCTTCTCCCAATGTGAAGCAGACGGCAGGACGGTACATGAGGTTCTCCTATCGGATAAAAAGTGTTGAATGGAATAAATTATATCGGATTAAATCAATGTTTACCTGAAATCTCCGAGAGGTCGTCTGAAAGTTTAAACTTACTAAACTAGAGCACACTTTTGAAATACTCCTCCCCCTTCCCGATGAACACAAAAAGGTCGTCTGAAAACTTAATTTCAGACGACCTTTTACATTTCCAACCTATTTCACAAACTTCAACACCTTGCCGGATTTTGCCGGCGCATCGGTTTCTTGTTTGTTTTCAGTTTCCTGTTCCGGTTGTTCTTTATCGGAAGGTTCATAGGGACTCGACTTCAAATCCCATGCCTTCGCCGCTTTCTCGGGCAAACAGGCTGACAACGTGTCCGACCGAATCCAAATATCGTGCGCCACGCCGCCAAAGCGGGCCGAAAAAGCTGATCCAATCGTTGTCGATATTCAGATTATGGCTGGCAGTCGGTCCGATATTGAGGACAATCTCGTTTTCGCGAACATACTGCATGGGGACGCGGGTATGTTCGTTTACCCATGCGACAATGTGCGGCGTTTGATTGTTGTCCGTACACCATTCGTACAAAGCGCGAATCAGATAAGGCTTGGTAGATGTCGTCATGATGAATCCTTTTCGGCCTTTAACGGCGCATTGCCTTCTCAGCGGGGGTCATGGCTTCGATAAAGGCTTCGCGTTGGAAGATACGTTCGGCGTATTTCAGCAATGGTGCGGCGGATTTGCCGAGTTTGATGTCGTAATGGTCAAGACGCCACAGCAATGGAGACAACGCCACGTCAATCATTGAGAAATCATCGCCGAGAATGTATTTGTTTTTTTGGTGAACGCAGGCGCGAGCATGGTCAGACTCGTTGCCGATGGCTTCGCGCGCTTTCGCCATTTCTTTTATTGGTGGAATTCGGGTTTTCCAATACATGCACCAGGCTGAACAGCTCTTTTTCCATGCGGAACAAAACCAATCGTCCGCGGCCGCGCATGACGGGGTCGCCGGGCATCAGTTGCGGATGGGGAAAGCGTTCGTCTATGTATTCATTGATGATATTGGATTCATAGAGGATCAAATCACGTTCAACCAAAACGGGGACTTGGTTATACGGATTCATTACAGCAAGATCTTCGGGCTTATTGAAAATATCAACGTCTTTGATTTCAAAAATCCATGCCTTTTTTTCGTACAGGACGAAGCGACAGCGTTGGCTGAACGGGCATGTAATGCCTGAATATAATATCATCATGGTATTGTACCCTATAAGCATCCCAGACAATTTACTGCCTGAAATTGCAGAATAAAAACAATCGCAAAATTATACGCGATTGCATCCAACAATTCCACAAAAAAAGCACATATCCTTTTTGTTTATCAAGCTATTTTTCAATAAAATTCGAATTTCTAAAAAAACGATATCCAAACTCAAATTCTTTTGCTTTTCCGATGCGTTTCGATTTTTACAGCAAATTTAAACCGCGGCGGGACATTACCGACGTCTTTACTGCACAAACGAAAAATCGGCGGTTTGTTTCCGACAAAGTTGTCTAAAAAGGTCGTCTGAAAACCGTTTTTTTCTCAGTTTTCAGACGACCTCTTGAGCCGACCGCCCTACTTCGGCGTATAACGTCCCGCCATCGCTTTATACACCATGTTTTCGTATTTCAGCGTTTCATACCGCTGGTTCAGCACGTTTTGGGCGGAACCGTATTCGCTGTTCAGCGCTTCCAGCCAGTCTTTCAGCCTCGTTTTTGCCGTGTTGGTAGCGCACTTGGTAGTAGCGGCTGTTTTTTTCTTGTCCAAGGCGTAACGCTGCTTTTTGGTTGCTGAGCGCGGCTTGGGCGTTTTGGTAGGCGAGGTAGTTGGTGTTGACTTCGTTCAGCGCGGTGGTCAGGGCTTTTTTTCAAAGTCGAGTTTGGCACTGTCGAAATTGGCTTGGGCGGCTTTGTCTTTCCATTTCATGGTCTGCCAGTTGAGGAACGGCAGGTTGATGGTGGCGGAGCCGCCCAAGAGCGGGATATTGAACGCGCTTTTGGCTTTTTCAGACGACGCGCTCAAGCTCGCGCCCAATGTAATCGAGGGATACCAACTGCGTTTTTTTGCGCTTCGACGGATTGGAGCGAGGATTGCAGGCGGTATTCGGCGGCGCGCAGGTCGGGGCGGTTCGCCAACACGGTAATCGGTACGTCGAGGTTCACGCCTTTGACGGGCAGCAGGCGGTATTGTGCGGGTCGGCGGCGATGGCTTCGTTCGGCTTGAGGTTGAGCAGGTTGCGTAAAACCTGTTTTTGCGTGTCGAGGCTGTTTTTCAGGGAAATCAGGTTGTTTTTGCGCGCTCAACAGCGATTGTTTCGCCTGCGTCGGCTGGCTGGAATCGGCTCTGCCGTAGCGGAACTTGGCATCGGCAATGTGGTTGATTTCCGATATTGCTTGAGGGATTTTTGCGCCAATTCAATGGCTTCGTTGAGGTAGGCAATATTGAAATAGGCGTCGGCGACATTGTTGATCAAAGTCAGGCGCGTGTTCGCCATATCCCGCCGCGTGGCTTGGTATTCCCATACTTGCGCGTCGGCGGTGGCACTGAGTTTGCGCCACAAATCCAGTTCGTAGCCTCAGCCGAGCTGGCTGCTGAAGGTGTTGCCGTGGCTGCGGTTTTTAGGTTTTTTTGGATGTAGACGCACTCAACGAGCCGCTGAACGACGGCACCAAATCCGCCCCCAAAAATATTCGCCTGATATAGGGCTTTATTGACGCTGATGGCCGCCTGTTTCAAATCGATATTGTTTTTCCAAAGCCTGCGCCATCAGGGCGTTGAGCTGCGGGCTTTGGTAGATTTCCCACCAGTTGCCGTTCACGTCGTAACGTTCGGCGGTTTCCGCCGCACTCATCACCCGCCCCGTCGATTCGAGCGTGAGGTTTTTGTCGGTGCTGTGGACGGCGCACGCGCTTAAGGCAAGGGCGAGCGACAGGGATAATGCCGTCTGAAAAAGGTTTTTTTCTGCATGTTGTGTCTTTTCGAGTTTAAGGTTTCAGACGACCTGAAAAGTTTGGAGGTCGTCTGAACAATCTCATCGGCTGCGTTTATTTATCGGCTAAAAAAACGCTTTTCGCTGTTCCGTAAAATGCCACCACGGCTTCGGTTCGTTCCCCCGCATAAAATCAACCAGCGACAGGAAAAATATCGATCATGCAGGGATCGTGTCGGGTTGCGGTCAGGCTGCACAGGCGGGAATACATTTCATAAGCGTCCTGCCCCGCCAAATCCTGCGGCTGCGTGATGCCGAGCAAAACCAAATCCTCCGCCACGGCTTTGCCGACATTGGGCAGGTCGATCAATGTATTCAGCTTGCTTCGTTGTACTTTTGTCGGGGTTCATGTTTTACCCTTTGGTTTGGAGGCCGTCTGAAAACCTGCAACCGGATGTATCAACTTGTTTTCGCGGGCAAAGCCCACGCTACTTTCACCGCCGTCATTCCCGCCTGCGTAGAATTTATGTCGGATACAAGTATCCGACCCTACTTTTTCAGACTTTTTCTAAGTTCTTCAAACAATTTTTTTCAGAAGACGTTTTTAACTGCTTGGCAGTTTGCGGATGCATCGGCTCTTGCAGTTTACGCTCCAACCGATCGGCTTCGTGTTCGAGTTCATGCTTATACCTGACTCTGGAGCGTTGCTGTCTCTCCAATATTTGCAACTGTTGCCGCCACAAATCCTGCTGCAATTTCTGCCATTCTTTGGTTTTATGCTTCGACGGAAGCGGAATTCTATCGGACAGCTCCACACATGGTTTGGCACACTGCGAACAACGGGGCGAACTGCTGTCTTGGGGGCGGAAATAGCGTTTCGGACGAGCACGGCGGTGCGGCAGGAAAAAACAAACGTAATTCGTATTACTCATTTTCAATAAAAATTCAATTAAATCAATTATTCATGTACCTTTTCGCCGTTGAATCTGTTTTTCAGACGACCTCTTCCCATTCAAAAAGGTCGTCTGAAATCATGAAATCCTAACCACGACGCCGCAATGCTGTTCGGCGGCGGCTTGGTAGAACGCGGTGAGTTCTTTAAACCGCTGCGTCAATTCTGCGCGGGTTTCGGCAAAGGCTTTTTTTCGTCGCCCCAAATATCGGGGTAGATTTGGTTGTTTTGAAAATCTGCTGCGGTTTTGCCGTCGAGCAGCGCGGCGAAGTCAGCTTGGTTCAGGGCTTGGGCTACTTCGGCGGTTTCGGTATCGTCGATCCATCCGTGTGTTCGCCCGCTTCTTCATCCTGCCGCAGGATGTTGCCGATAATGGCTTTGCTCAACGGGTTTGCTGCGTCTGCATCGTCCGAGCCTTTGCCGGTCAGGACGAAAATGCAGCGCGTCCCATAGTTTGCCTGCGCTGCATTCTGATACGGCGGCAGGCGTGCCGGAGGAGGCTTTGATTTGTCTCGATGCCGCTTTGCGGATAGGCTGTGTATGTTGCGTAAACGTCCATAGGTTTCCTTTGTATTGAAGGCTGAAGATGCCTGTTTCGGGAGGGGTCGTCTGGAATATGTTGCGGATTCGGACGACGCTCGGGCTGTTTTCGCAATGTATTGTGTGAATCGTGTATTCGGTGTTGCGTCGGGTTCTGACCCGACTTTTTTGCTTTTTCAGACGACCCCTTAGGGTTTGGAGGTCGTCTGAAAAACTTAATCCTTAGACAAGGCATCAATCGGATTGAGCTTGGAGGCTTTGTTGGCGGGCATAAAACCGAACGCTACGCCGATGGCGGTGGAACAGACAACCGCGCCGATAACAGAGCCGATGGAAATTTCCATTGGAAATTCGGTAACGAAATGGTTGAACACGAGGCTGATGGCTGTGGACAGCCCTACTCCGACCAAAACCGCCGATAATACAGATTAAGACCGCTTCAATCAGGAATTGTTGCAGGATGTTGTTTCGCCGCGCGCCAATCGCCATGCGCACGCCGATTTCTTTGGTGCGCTCGGTTACGGACACCAGCATGATGTTCATCACGCCGATGCCGCCGACCACCAACGAAATCAAGGCGATGGAGGAAAATCAGCAGCTTCATCGTGCCAGTGGTGCTTTCAACCATCTGCTTGATGCTGTCGCTGTTGTTCATGAAAAAGTCTTCCGTACCATGCCGCGTTTTAAGCAGCTCGGTCAGCCCTTTTTCGGCGACTTGGGTATTGGCATCGTCTTTGATTTTGACGGTAATCGAGTTGGTGTGGCTCTCGCCGGTAATTTGCTGCATCACGGTCGTATAGGGCGACCAGAGCATCAATACGTCGGCGTTGCCGAAGGAGTTTTCTTCTTTTTGCATCACGCCGATGACGGTCAGCGGGCGTTTGTTGAAGAGAACGGTTTTGCCCAAGGGATTGACGTCTGTGCCAAAGAGTTTTTTTCTTTGGTGTTTTTGGTCGATCACAACGACTTGCGCGTCTTCTTTTACATCGCCCTCGTCAAACAGGGCGGCCTGATTCCAGCTTCAGCCCTCGCACGTCGAAATATTGTTCGCCCACCCGCAAAGCGAGGCGGACAAACTCGGTGTTGCGGTAGGTCAGCGTACCGCCGGAGGTGGTTTGCGGCGTAGCGGAAGCGACATAGCTTTGTTTGGCGATGACTTTGGCGTCGTCAATGGTCAGGGTTTTAATCCTGCCGCTGCGCCTGTCGCCGAAGCCGCGCCCGGGGAAGATGCTGATGGTGTTCGTCCCCATCGCGCTGATGTCTGCGAGGATTTTTTTCTCGGAACCGTTGCCCAAAGCGACGACGGACACGACCGAGGCAATGCCGATGATGATGCCGAGCATGGTGAGGAGCGAACGCATTTTGTGCGCCATAATCGCCTGCACCGACATTTTGAAGGCTTCGACGAATTGGTCGTAATAAAACAGCCACGAAGATTTTTCTTTGATGCGTTCTATTTTGCTTTCGGGGATTTCGGGATTTTTTGAACTGTCGGAGATGATTTCGCCGTCGCGGATTTCGATGATGCGGTTGGCGATGGCGGCGATACCGGGATCGTGCGTCACCATAATCACGGTATGCCCTTCCTTATGCAGCTTTTTGGATGATTTCAATCACGTCTTTTGCCGCTGGCGGTATCGAGCGCGCCGGTCGGTTCGTCGGCGAAGATGATTTCGCCGCCGTTCATCAGGGCGCGGGCGATGGAGACGCGCTGCTGCTGACCGCCGGAAAGTTCGCTGGGTTTGTTGCCTTCTTTGCCTTCCAAACCCAAATCCTGCAACAGTTTCTCCGCGCGCGGGAACGCTCTTTTGCCGCCCATGCCCATATACACGGCAGGCAGGGCGACGTTGTCCCGCGCCGTCAGCGAACCCAAAAAGGTTGTAGCGTTGGAAAATAAAGCCGAAGCGTTCGCGCCGCAATGCCGCCAGTTCGTCCGGCTCCATTTTGGCGGTTTCGATGCCGTCGATTTGATACGAACCCGAAGTCGCGCTATCCAAGCAGCCGAGAATGTTCATCAGCGTGGATTTGCCCGAACCGGACTGCCCGATGATGGCGACGAAATCGCCCTTCTCTATCGACAGGCTGACATCTTTCAACACATGAACGCGGTTCGCGCCGCTGCCGAAGTAGCGGTTGATGTTTTTACATCTGATTAAGCTCATAAGTGTTTCCGACCGATAATGATGTGTGGAGTGGAAAGGTCGTCTGAAAGCGGGATTTTGCTAGAAACAAAACTTTCAGACGACCTATTGCCTATTTATCTCGGCGGACCGCCCTGCATGGCGCGTTGCGCCGCTTCAGCCTGCTCCGCCGCGCTCATTTCCGACATCACCACCTTGTCGCCTTCTTTTCAAACCGCTTTTCACTTCGGTATTCATACTGTCTTTCAGACCGACCGTAATCTCGCGTTCCGAAGCTTTACCGTCCGCGCCCAAAACGCTGACAAACGATTTGCCGTCGTGTTTTTTAATCGTCAGTGTCGGCACGAGCAAAACGTTTTTCACGCCGTTGATTTCAATCGTGTTCTGCGTCGTCATACCGATGGAAAGTTTGCCGTCGGGATTAGGCACCAAAGCGCGGGCGTAGTAGTAAATCGCATTGGAAGTCGTGTCCGTACTGGTGGTATAGCTGCCCAGCGACATCGTGGTCAAGCCCGGGTCGACGCTGTCGAGCTTCGCCTTAATCGGCGTATCCGGTTCGGACAGAATCGTAAACGAAATATCCTGCCCCGCTTTAACCTTGGTAATATCGCCTTCGGCAATCTGCATTTTGTTTAACATCGTATCCAGATTCGCCAATTGGATAATCGTCGGCGTGGACTGTACCGCGTTCACGGTCTGCCCTTCTTCCACCGGAATCGCCACCACCGTACCGTCCATCGTCGCGGTAATGCGGGTATAGCCCAATTCCGATTCGGCGGTATTAATGGAAATTTTGGTTTGCTTGATGGAAGCCTTCAGCTCGGCAACGTTTGCCTTAGCCGCAGCCAGCGCATCCTTCGCGCTTTCCAAATCCTCTTTGGACGTCGCGTTTTCCTTCCACAAAGCCGCCTCGCGCTTGTATTTCTTCTCCGCACTGTTCAGCGCGATTTCGGCGGAAACCAATTTCGCCTGATACGTTTCCAGCTTGGATTTTTCCGTATTCAGCGTGTTCACCTGAGTGGTCGAATTGATTTCCGCAATCAAATCGCCCTTTTTAACCTGCTGTCCGAGCTTGACGTACAGCTTCTTAATCTGCCCCGAAGCCTGCGCGCCCACCGACACCAAATTCGACGGCGAAATCTCGCCCGTAGCGGATACCGTCTGACTGATGTCGCCGCGTTTGACCGTTTCCGTGATGTAAGAAGTTTGAGGTTCGGGCTGAAAATAAGACCACGCAGCAAACCCAAGTACCGCAGCAACCGTTATTCCAACCGTCCATTTATTAATGATTTTTTTGCCATAACTGACTTTCTGATTCATCCATTTCATCTGTTCAATCCGCACCCGATTCATGTCGCATAATCCCAACACTTATCCGCCGAAAACGCTGAAAAACGGGCAGATTTTACTGTAAACATCCACCCCAGCCAAGACAATAACCGACCAAACTAAAATTTAACTTATTATTTTAAATAGAAATAATCAAAACCCTTTTTCCAGAATATTTCAACGTATTTACATATTTTTCCCCAATCTCAATATTTATCCAAACATTCAAAAACAAGAGAAAAGAACTATAATTCAACATCTATCAAACCCAACAACAGCCGCCTCCCCTGAACCTTTCAGACGACCCGGCATGATAAATATAACAACACAATGACACTTACTATGAAAAACAAATCACAAGGTTTTACTCTCCCCGAGCTACTCGTTGTCGTCCTGATCATCGCGATTTTAGCGACGATCGGTTATCCCTCTTACCAACGCTACGTCCGCAAAACACGCTTGGAAAGCGTCCGCTCTGAGCTGTTGATCAACGCCCAAAAACCTCGAGCGTTACTACGCCCAGCATGCGACCGTAAAAGCCGAAGCAGGCAATCCCTCGTTGCCTCCCTTGGTTCAAAACCAATATTTCAATATCTCCATCTTCAACTTCGAAGGTCCGGACGACAACGATAAAAAAATCGTAAACTCCGCCTCCTCAAGATACATCCTCGAAGCCAAACCCACAGACGAATACAAGTCCACTGAGACCTGCTCCGTTTACCCTCAACAGCGACGGCATCTTCTGGGCAAGCAATTCCAAAAACAATGAAGACTGCCCGGCTTCGAAACCCATCAGCCAAGAATAATTGAAACCTACCGCCGCGATTCATCATAAAGGTCGTCTGAAAAATTTTCAGACGACCTTTATTCTATTATCAACACCAAATCACGCCGTTCAATGCAATTTATGAACTGATACCGACCGCACCACTCTTATCCATATCCCCATCTTTGCTCACAACGGTCGATATCATGCTGACTTACACCCGCAGCGTCCGGCTGGATGCGCCGCTCGAACCGATATTCCGCTACTGTACTTCCCGACACGGATTTGCCTGTCAGTTTCCGTTTGACGTGCAATGGCTGTCGGAAAAGGAATACTGGGCGCGTGGAGATATTTTGGATTTCAGATACAGAATTTGCGGGATTTGGTTGCGGCATCGCGCCGAAATCATTTCGCTTGAGCCGAACCAATCGTTTACCGACCTGATGCTGAAAGGGATTTACCGCTCCTTCCGCCATACACATGAATTCAGATTTTCCGGAGGGCGTACCTGTGTGACGGATACGGTGGAATTTACTTTCGGGCTGGGAAAAACGGTTGACCGGCTAATCGGATTGCCGACTTTGCGTCGGACATTTGAAAAACGCCACTGTTTATTGAAAGAGTGGGCTGTCCGATGGAATGGTCATGTTGAAAAAAACGCAGCAAATTGAATAAGTAATATAATACTTCATGGACAACAGGTAGCAGTCAGACAGTGATCGCAGACACCATGAAACAACCCGGCAAAGGAAGTAAGCCATCCTAGTATTTCTACATTTAAATATTAAAAATTTTAAAAAACAAAAGATTGGACTTGTAATGAAAAATTGCTTTTTGTATTGTTAGGACTGACTAGCCTTAATGTTTATGCTGCTGACTCCAACCTATGATGCAACCAGGGGCGCATTGCAAAATAATTCGGCATTATGTCAGTATGGCTACAATCCCAACTGTGCGTCGTCTCGTCAGCACCAACGAAAACAGCCTACGGAAATTGTTAATATCAATGTTCCTTCAAAAATACGGTGCTTGGGGCAATCAATCCTAAAACAGGTATATCAGGTGTGCGACTCGAAATGGATTCACTTGCAGCCGCTAAAAAGACAAGCTATTAAAAACTTGCGAACGAGGTGGACAGAACAAACCGTGTAAAGTTTTTGGCTTGGGTTCTGAATGGCTGTCCTCGCCGTTGCCCAAGCAAAGATGGTACACTTTTTTCGGATCAACTGACCCTGGCCTTGCTGAAGCTGAAGCCTTGAGGAAATGCCACGCCTCAGGAGGAGATCAATGTAAAATCACCACTCCCTGAAGGCTGCTCAATGCCTAAATTCTAATAGACCAAATGCCGTCTGAAATTTCAGACGGCATTTTATAAAAAAATCGGCTTTGCGCCTGTCTTTATCTTATGCCTGCTGTTCAAAAAGAACTGCGCCGCTGTTTATCAAAGACTGGCATGAGCGTGTAAAAGCATCCTTTAAAAAGCGCGGCCTCCATACCGAAGTCAGATTGGTTTTTGAAAAAAATGTGTTCAATATTTCAGACGACCCTTGTTTAGCAAAAAGGTCGTCTGAATGTTCAGACGACCTTCTTCATTCCCGTTACATCACAAAACGGCTGCCGGATACGAGCCGATGACTTTGACAAACGATGCGCGTTCGCTCAAGAGCCGCAGTGCGTTTTGGACTTTTTCGTCGTTTTGATGTCCTTCGATGTCGATGAAGAACAGGTATTCCCACAGCGCGGATTTGCTCGGGCGGCTTTCGAACTTGGTCATGGAAATGCCCGATTCGGTAAACGGCTGCAACAGCGCGGCGACGGCGCCGGCACGGTTGGGTGCGGAAACTGCCAGCGAGGTTTTGTCTTTGCCGCTGCTGCCTGTATCTTGATGCCCCCATGACCAAGAAGCGCGTGGTGTTGTTCGGCCTCGTCTTCGATACATTCTGGCAACATAGTTCAAAATGATAAATATCGGCCGCGGTACGCCCTGCGATGGCGGCGATACTGGGGTCGTTTGATTCTGCCACCAGCCTTGCCGCTTCTCCGTTGCTGGAAACGGCGATGCGTTCGGCGTTGGGCAGGTTGCGTCCGAGCCAGTCGTTGCATTGCGCCAGCGCTTGAGCGTGTGCGATGACTTTTGTGATGCCGCCCAATCCCGTGCGTGCCTTTACGCAAGAGGTTGTGATGGATGCGGACAATGACTTCGCCGCAGGCTTTCAATGCGGTTACCGCCAGTAAGTCCAAAGTGCGTCCGACCGAGCCTTCGGTCGAGTTTTCAACCGGCGCGACTAAATAATCTGCCTGCCGCGTTTCAACTTGTCGGAAACACTGGTCTATGGTTTGAAATGCGGCGGTATGGGCGGCATGGCCGAAATGTTTAATGGCTGCCTGCTGGGTAAACGTTCCCTGCGGACCGAGGTAGGCAATCGTCAGCGGACGCTCCACCGCCAAGCATTCACTCATCACTTCGCGAAACAGCCTTGCGATGGACTCTCGTCAGGCAGCGGGCCTTGGTTCAGACTCTGAATCCGCCTCAATACCGCGACTTCGCGCTCGGGACGGTACACCGCACCCGTTCCTTTCAATTCGCCGATGGCGTGCGCATGGCCTGCGCGCTCGTTCAACAGGCGCAAAATCTCGGCATCGATTTCATCGATGGCATTGCGGTGCGGCAAAAGCTGTTCGTCAATGGATAAGGACATATCGACAAGCCCCTTTGGTGATTCATTCATCAATATAAACAATCATTTTAACATCAAACAGGGTCGTCTGAAAGCCTGAATACGTTTTCAGACGACCTGTTTTATAGTGGATTAACTTTTAAATCAGGACAAGGCGACGAAGCCGCAGACAGTACAGATAGTACGGCAAGGCGAGGCAACGCCGTACTGGTTTAAAGTTAATCCACTATAGAATCCCTCGTTCTTTCTCGAACACAGCCTTTACCGGCATTATTTTGCCGTCCGTTTGGCGCGTATCCGGCGTATATTTTGGGGATTTGGTACAGGGGTCGTCTGAAAATGTAAAGACAGCGTCCCTGCAATGCAAAAAAGCGCAAAAGCATAGGAAAACAAGCTATCAAAAAAACTCAAAAATGCGTGTTAAGATTAGCCATCACTATCCGCCGCACCCGTTTATTTCGGGTTTGCGCAGCGCATACAATCACGAAAAGGAAATCCCATGAGTCGCGTATTACTCGTAGATGACGACGCTTTGCTGACTGAATTGCTCACCGAATACCTTACCGCCGAAGGATTGAACGTCCACAGCGTTCCGGACGGCGAAGCCGGTGTACACGAAATCCTGACCGGTCAGTACGATGTCGTCGTATTAGACTCCATGATGCCGAAAATGAACGGCTTGGACGTATTGAAAAACGTCCGCTCCCAAAGCACCGTTCCCATCATCATGCTGACCGCCAAAGGCGACGACATCGACCGCATCATCGGATTGGAAATGGGTGCGGACGACTATGTTCCGAAACCTTGCACCCCGCGCGAACTGTTGGCACGCATCAACGCCATCCTGCGCCGTGCGCAACAAAGCGGCGAGCCGAACAACGCGCCAAACAGCATTTCCGTCAGCGACGTCGTCCTGTACCCCTGCCAAACGTCAGGCGACCATCAAAGACACTCCGCTTGAGCTGACCAGTACCGAGTTCAACCTGCTCGAAGTCCTGATGCGCCACGCCGGACAAGTCGTCAGCAAAGAAACTTTGTCCATCGAAGCGCTTGACCGCAAACTGGCAAAATTCGACCGCAGCATCGACGTCCACATCTCCAGCATCCGCCACAAACTGGGCGATGCCTCGCTGATTCAGACCGTACGGGGCTTGGGCTACCTGTTTGTTAAAAAAACTAAAAGATAAAAACAGATCAATGAAACTGTTTCAACGCATCTTCGTTACATTTTGCGCAGTCATCGTCTGCGCAATCTTTGTGGCGAGTTTTTTTCTTTTGGCTGGTGCAAAAATACCCTCGCCGAAAAACCAATTCAACCAACGCCGCACCATCGAAACCACTTTGATGAACAGCATCCTCTCCGCCTTTAGGGCGCGCGGGGACAGCGGTGCGCGCGAAATTTTGGCTGAATGGGAAGACAGCCCCGTCTCCAATTCCGTTTACGTCATTTTGGGCGACGAGAAAAAAAGACATCCTCGACCGCAACATCGACAACCACACCATCGAACGCGCCCGCGTGTTTGCCATCAATAATCCCAATTCCGATTTGGCGCACATCGAATACGACCGTTTCGGCGAAGAATACCTCTTCTTTATCAAAGGTTGGGACAGCCATCAGGCGCAACGCCTGCCCAGCCCGCTCTTTATCCCGGGCCTGCCGCTCGCCCCTGATTTGGCACGAATTCATCATCCTCTCCTTCATCATCGTCGTCGGCCTGCTGATGGCGTACATCCTCGCCAGCAACATTACCAAGCCCATCAAAATCTTGGGCAGCGGTATGGACAGGGTGGCAAACGGCGAACTTGAAACCCGTATTTCGCAGCAAGTGGACGACCGTGACGACGAATTGTCCCACCTTGCCATCCAGTTCGACAAAATGGCGGAAAAAAACTGGAAAAACTCGTTGCCAAAGAACGCCACCTGCTGCACCACGTCTCCCACGAAATGCGCTCGCCCTTGGCGCGTATGCAGGCAATCGTCGGACTGATTCAGGCGCAGCCGCAAAAGCAAGAACAATATCTGAAAAGACTGGAAGGCGAATTGACCCGCATGGATACCTTGGTTGGCGAATTGCTGACGCTTTTCCCGTTTGGAAACGTCCAACATCCCGCTGGAAAAAGAAAGCCTGAAGCTCGTCCCCTTCCTGAAAAAAACATCGTGGAAGACAACCAAAGCATCGCCCAGCAGAACAAACAAACCGTTACCCTCTCGGTCGAACCCAGAATCCCCGAAAATGCCACGGTCTGCGCCAACGAAGGCTATTTGTACCGCGCGTTTGACAACGTTATCCGCAACGCCATCAATTACAGCCCCGAAGGCAGCACCATCCGCGTCAATATCGGACAAGACAGCAAGCATTGGATTGTGGACGTTACCGACAACGGTCCCGGCGTGGACGAAATGCAACTGCCGCACATTTTCACCGCCTTTTACCGTGCCGACTCCAGCGCCAGCAAACCCGGTACCGGCTTAGGCCTTGCCCTGACCCAACACATCATGGAGCAGCACAACGGCAAAATCATGGCTGAAAAACATCAAGCCGAATGGTTTGAAAAATGCACTTTATCCTGCCCAAAAAGAAAGTGAACGGCAAAACGGAAAAAGCCGCATCCTAAAAAACTCTTGACCATGAATGTTGCCCATCGGGGTTTGTATAGTGGATTAAATTTAAATCAGGACAAGACGACGAAGCCGCAGACAGTACAGATAGTACGGAACCGATTCACTTGGTGCTTCAGCACCTTAGAGAATCGTTCTCTTTGAGCTAAGGCGAGGCAACGCCGTACTGGTTTAAAGTTAATCCACTATAAACAAATTGCCACACCCTAAAGCCTACAAAAAGGTCGTCTGAAAAGAACAAACCCTTACGTTCCCGCCTTTCAGACGACCTTTTTATGCCATTTGCCATATATAATGCAAGTGAATAATTAAATCATTTAAAGTCCGTATGTTCCGCCATAAAGAGCAACGAAACAGACTATCCATTGATAACAAAACCAACAACGAACGCCCAATCCCGTTCACTCATCACACACCCCTTCCAACCCAAACCGCCCGAAAGGTCGTCTGAAACGCAGCGTCCACACACCGAAAAGGAGGCACCATGTCCGCCCAATCCATGTCCGCTACTTCTTCATGCCCAACCACATCATTCTCGTGGGCGCGAGCGAACGCCCATACAGCTTGGGCGAACGCATCCTGAGCAACCTCCTGAGCGCACCGTTTCAGGGTCAAATCACACCCGTCAACCTCCGCCACCGCACGGTTGCGGGACTCGCCTCTACACCAATCTCAACAAAATCCCCGGCAGTGCCGACCTCGTCATCGCCGTAACACCACCCGACAGCTACGACGCCCTGTTCAAATCCTGCCGCAAAAAAACAGTTCGGCCACATCATCCTCATCCAAGACTGGGAAAGCCTGTCCGACGACGAATGGCACACCGCCGAAGCCGCCATCAAAAAAACACCACGGCAACGAACTCAACATCAGCGTGTGCAGCCCCGCCGGCGTGCAGCTTCCATCGCAAAAGCCTCAACATCAGTTCCCAACCCGACCATCCAGCAGGCTACACCGCCCTTCTGACCGGACACGCCTCCGTCAGCAGCGAAATCAACCTCATGCTGCAAAAATGGGACAGGGGCATTTCACGCCACATCAGCCTCAACTATCCGCTCAGCCCCCACCACCTCTGCCGACTGGCTCAACCGTTTCGGCCACAACCGCCACACCAAAGTTGCCGTTATCGAACACAACCCAGCCGAAAACCAGCGCAACCTGTTCAGCGCCATCCGCCATTTCACCCGCCACACCCCGCTCATCCTCCACGTTACCCACCGTTCGGACGACACCGAAAAAGCCGTGTTACGCTGCCTCGCGTGCCATTGCAACTTCCTCGCCACATTCAGCAGCAGCGAACTCGAAGCCGCCCTGCACGCGCGTTTGTCCGACCTCCCCTCTGAACAGCATCGACATCCTGTCCGACACCCCTGCCGAGTGGCTGGAAACCCGTGCGCCCCAAAACCTAAAACTCCAATTCCCCACCAAGCAGCCGCACATCCGACAAGGCTACATCGGCAGCACACCCACGCCCGCCCATTACCACAGCATCGCCAGCCAACACCTTCAAAAATACCCATACCGAAGCCCTGCTCGCCATCGTTGCCCCGACCGACAGTCCTGACGAAAAATCTGACCCGCACCCTGAGTATGCTGGCGAAACACACTGCCAAACCCCTTGCTTGTCAGCAGCCGCTTTTCAGACGACCTCCTGCATTTCGACCGTCCCGAACAAGCCCTGCAAGCCGTATCGTTCCGCAACATTGCCGACCAACTGCAAAAAGAGCAGTTACGCATCGCCACGCCTAAAAAAGGTCGTCTGAAAACCCCGCAGGCAAGAAACATTACTAAAGCCCTCGTATCAAAAGACCTGCCCCTGCTTGCCGAAGCCCTGTGTCTACCGGCTTATCAGCACACCGTGCATAACGCCGTGCAATTCCGTTTCCAACGCCATACCGCCTATGGCGACATCCTGACCGTATGCCATCAAGGCAGAACCGCCGCCGCGCTCCCGCCGTTCTCTACGCTGGACAGCGAACACATCGCCCGTTTCGCCCAACTCGACAATACACACACCCTAAACCAGCTCCTGCACACCCTAAACACACTCAGCCAACGGCAGCAATACATCGGCGAAATCCTGCTCAACCTCAACGGCGACCAATACAGCAGCGACTTTGTCTTGCATGCTGACGAACGTCCTTCCCCCAAAAAATAAAACCAACCAATATAGCCACCCTCAAGCTCGAGCAGGCCGCCGCCAAAGTACAGACCGCAGCGGAATACCTGCGCAGCAAAAATCCGACTGCCGCCGAGTTCCTCCGCAACACCGGGCGAAGCCGCCGCCGAACTTTTAGGGCGCAAAAACCGAAAGCGAAGCCCTCATCCAAAACGTGCTCGCCCCCTACCCGACCGAGCATCCTGCCACGCTTTACCCTCAAAAACGGCGAAACCGTAACCATCCACCCGTTCACTCCCGAAGACGCGGAAGCCAAAGCAACAATTCGTCCGCAGCCTCTCTCCGCAAGCGCGCTACACCCGTTTTCATGACCCATACCAACGAATTGCCCATCCCCACCCTCGCACGCTTCAGCAAACTCGACTATCATAGCGAAGCCGCATGGACGGCTCGCAATTCAGACGACCTCATCGTCGCCGTCAGCCGCTTCAGCCGTATCAACCGCAACGAATGCGAATTCGGCATCACACTTGCCGAAAACGTGCGCGGCAAAGGGTTGGCAGCAGAAATGATGAAGCTGATTATCCAATCGGCAACACAACAAGGCTACCGCGTCATGAGTGCCCAAATACTCAAATCCAACACCCCTATGCTTAAACTTGCTGAAAAATCAGGCTTTACCATCACCCCTTCAGAAGAAGACAACACTTTATGCCAAGCACGCCTCAGCCTGACCACTCCGCAAAACAGCAACAAAAACAAATAAAAACTTGCATGAACAACGCAAAATATCCTAAAATTAGCAGTTTCTTATCTATCCGATTTTCTCAAAAGGACTCAAAATGGTAGTTATCCGTTTGGCTCGCGGTGGTTCTAAACACCGTCCCTTCTTCCACGTAGTCGTTGCCGACTCCCACAACCGCCGCGACGGCCGCTTCATCGAGCGCGTTGGCTTCTACAACCCTGTCGCCAATGAAAAACAAGAGCGCGTACGCCTCCAAGCCGACCGCCTGAACCACTGGATCGCCCAAGGCGCACAAGTCAGCGACGCAGTTGCAAAACTGATCAAAGAACAAAAAGCTGCTGCTTAATCACCGGCTAATCTTGCTATGACCGACACTCGAGCAACGGGTAGCCATGGGCTACATCAAAGGCGTATTCGGCATCAAAGGCTGGCTTAAAATAGCCGCCAATACAGAATACGCCGACAGCCTCCTGGACTACCCTGAGTGGCAGTTAAGCAAAGACGGTAAAACCCTGAACGTGACACTCGAAGCCGGCAAAATCGTCAGCGGAGAGCTTCAGGTCAAATTCGAAGGCATAGACGATCGCGATCAAGCTTTTTGCCCTGCGCGGCTATACCATCGAAATCCCCCGAGAAGAATTCGCCCCTACCGAGGAAGACGAATATTATTGGGCAGATTTAGTCGGCATGACCGTTATCAATAAAGACAATATCGTGCTCGGCAGAGTCACAAACCTGATGGAAACCGGTGCCAACGATGTTTTGATGATTAATGGTGAACATGGTCAAATCCTGATCCCGTTCGTATCCAACTACATCGAAACCGTCGATACCGAAGGCAAAACCATTACCGCCGACTGGGGCTTAGACTACTGATGTTGATACAAGCCATCACCATCTTCCCCTGAAATGTTCGACAGCATTACCGAATACGGCGTAACCGGTCGCGCAAAAAAACAAAACCTTTGGCAATTCCAAGCCATCAATCCCCGCAAATTCGCCGACAACAAACTCGGTTATATTGACGACCGCCCCTTTGGCGGAGGTCCCGGAATGATTATGATGGCGCCGCCGCTGCAAGCAGCGATAGAAGAAGCCAAACAAACATCTTCAGCGCCTGCAAAAGTCATCTACCTTAGTCCCGCAAGGTCAACCGCTGACCCACAAAAAGCCGTAGAGCTTGCAAAATCCCCGCATCTCATACTGCTTTGCGGACGATACGAAGGAATTGACGAACGCCTGCTGCAAAAGCAGCGTAGATGAAGAAATCAGCATAGGTGACTTTGTCGTTTCCGGCGGAGAGCTGCCCGCCATGATGCTGATGGATGCCGTACTCAGACTGATACCCGGCGTATTGGGCGACATACAGTCAGCCGAGCAGGATTCGTTTTCAGACGACCCTATTAGACTGCCCCCATTACACCAAACCTTTAGAATTCCAAGGCATGACCGTCCCTGACGTATTGCGTTCGGGCAATCATGGCCTGATAGCCGAATGGCGGTTGAAACAATCGCTGCGGCGCACCCTGGAGCGCAGACCAGACCTGCTGGAAAAAGCGCAGTTTAATCCCAAAGGAATCCCGCCTCTTAAAAAGAAATCTTGCAAGAGCAACAGGAAATCCAATCATAATTTAGGGAAAAAACAATGAACCTGATTCAACAATTAGAGCAAGAAGAAATCGCTCGCCTGAACAAAAGAAATCCCCGAATTCGCACCGGGCGACACCGTAGTCGTTTCCGTACGCGTAGTAGAGGGTTCACGCAGCCGTCTGCAAGCTTACGAAGGCGTTGTTATCGCCCGTCGTAACCGCGGCTTGAACAGCAACTTCATCGTCCGCAAAATTTCCAGCGGCGAAGGCGTTGAGCGTACTTTCCAACTCTACTCCCCTACCGTAGAAAAAATCGAAGTAAAACGCCGCGGTGACGTCCGTCGCGCCAAACTGTACTACCTGCGCGGCCTGACCGGTAAAGCGGCCCGTATTAAAGAAAAATTGCCTGCCCGTAAAGGTTAAGCAAAAGAATTGCAAAGCAAAATCCCCACTTTTCAGTGGGGATTTTTTACATCATCTTTCTATCATTCGGCAGTAAATTCAATTACAGATAAAATTTCGGTTACCGCCCTACAACAAAAACCTTTATACAACTTCAATAGTGGATTAACTTTAAACCAGTACGGCGTTGCCTCGCCTTAGCTCAAAGAGAACGATTCTCTAAGGTGCTAAAGCACCAAGTGAATCGGTTCCGTACTATCTGTACTGTCTGCGGCTTCGTCGCCTTGTCCTGATTTAAATTTAATCCACTATACAAACCGTCAGCCTCTTAAAGTACATAAAAATAGATGCAGACAAATTGAGCCAAGCTGCCACCAAGAACAAACAAATGCCAAATACCATGACCATGTTTAATCTTTTTATCATTCACAAACCAATAGATACCGACGCTATACAATATACCGCCCAACGCAAGCCAAAACAGCCCGGCAGATGAAAGCGATTGAACCAATGGAAATAAAGCAACCAAAATCAACCATCCCATCACCACATAAATGATCATGGACAACAGCCGTTTTTCACTCTTTCTCCCTATCGTAAGCTCTTGAATAATCCCCAAAAATGCCAAGCCCCATGACACACCGAAAAGCGACCAACCCCATTCTCCCTTAAGAGGAATCAAGGTAAACGGGGTATAGCTGCCTGCAATCAACAGATAAATCATGCAATGATCCACTTTTTGCAAGACAGCCTTAATTTTAGGTTGAGGAATACTGTGGTACAACGTTGAGTCCAGATACAGCAAAGACAGGCAAACACCATAAGTAATCGCACTGGCAAGCCGATATGAATCATCCGCCTTAATAATCATCAGCACCAATGCCGCAACAGCCAGCATGGCGCCGATCAAATGAGTATACGCATTAAAGCGTTCACCGTGATACATAAGAATCGTTCTTAGTTTGAAGAGACCGGCAAAGTGTACGCCAAACATAATACCGTAAGCGCAAGAAAATGATAAAGATAAGTTAAAACCAACATCGTTATCATTCCAAGACGCCTAATCCAGGCCTCACCTTACATTCAACATCATCCCTCTTTTTCGCAGACGTTCCAAATGTTCGCGTACTTCCTGTACCTTTTTCTTCGGTAAACAAATTTCTCAATATTTTTCCAGATACTATGATAACCATAAGGACCATGTTGCATTTCCAACCTGGCCTCTTCCACCGACCAACCCTGATAAATAATACGGTACATTCCGGAAATCAAACCTGTACGGTCAGCCCCATGATAGCAATGAACCAATACAGGACCGTATTTCTGCTGCTTTTCAATTAAGAAAAGAGTTTGCGCGACATCTTTAGGCTTAATTTTCCACGTCAACAAAGGACGGTTCAGCAGCATCAAATTGCGGCCTTTTAAATGTGTTTCGTTGTCGTTCCGATCAAAAAAAATCGCAAATTAATCACGCTACGAATACCGAGTTGCTCAATCAGTTCCCCATCTTCCGCAACCGGCTGCTCACTGCGGTAAAGCTTATCGTCAATACGGTACAAATTAGCATCTTGCTTTACCAAAGTCGCCCAACGGGCGGAAGCAGTAGAAATATCTTGAGGAGCCATAGGAGTGGAGCACGCAGCGAGGAAACATGAACACAAAAATTACAGACACAAAATGACGCATAAATTCTTCTCTAAAATAAAACGTGATTGTAATGGCAGGTCGTCTGAAAACGAAGCCTGATTAAAGCAGACAACCGCAACCGGCAGCTTCAAGCATTTTCAGACGACCTTTATGTCGTACAAATCAAACACAAAACCGCATATCGATGGACAATTATCCCAACAAATGTAAAAAAACAGTTTATTTTTGTCATAATTATATCTATGATAATACTTTTATGCCATTTGATAAAAAGCACCATTCAAATCAACAAAAAGGGGACAATATGTCTGCAATCAACACTAAAAATCAAAAACCATCATCTTAACCGCCATCAGCGCGGCAATCCCTGTCTGCCTGTGGAGGCGGCGGTGGCAGCGGTGGCGCATCCACTCTTTCCACCGGATCAACCAGCACAAGTGGCAACGGCAGCCCTGCTAAAAACAGCAGCCCAAGCAATGCCGCCCCCAGCGCTACCAACAACAATAACGGCAATACCGTAGCAGCAGCTACCCTCAGTCATAACCGCGCTGACAATCTCGCGGACTTGATTGATGAAGCACCGCTTGAAGCAGTAAATGGCGCTACACCACTGCACACCAGCTTTATTTCCTCTGCCACTGCACAACAAGGCAATCCAAATGCCCAGTTACGTCTTACCAGAACAGCAGATGAAAAGAATATACAGGTGATTTCTACCATACTGACAGCAAAGAAAAACAATCAAAACGGTTTAATTAGTTCATTGGATTTCAAAAAACAATGACGAAGTAAAATTGACGGCGTAGTAATTGACAACCAAAATGCCGCTCAAGTCAATTGGACCACACCATATTCTCTGATTATGAAAGTATTTTCAGGCGGTAATACAAAAAGTGATGGGAGCCCACAAAACGGCAAGATAAGTGGCGACAGTAAAAACTTTATCAATGGTCGTGCCTCAATCGATGAGAAGATTACCGAACTGTACACTCAAATCGAAACAGCCAAAGAGACTTTAAAACAAGCTAAAGAGAAAGGCGATGCTGATGCTATCGCAAAAGCTCAGGCAAAACTTGACGAATTGAACGATTTATATGGTCGTCTTCGTGATGCGCGTCCTGCTATAGCTGCCGAAGCCAAAAAGCTTGGCAGACAAATTAGCATACTTTAGAAAAAGGTAACTTGGTTGCCGGGGATGGTAAACATCGTCGTGTTTCGACAAACGCTTTCGACGGTGTATACGTCATCCAATTTACTGATGGCACGCAAATCGTCATGCACGACCCCTGCTGCAGCCGGTTGGGCTTATCAAACCTTTGCATACTATATTTGATCCCAAAAACGATGTCGCATTCGGCTATCAAAGCTTGGGGCGATGAGACCAAGTTTCACCGACCCTGCCGGAGAAACGGCACGGCAACTTACAACGGCTTGACTACCGCCTACGTTGTGAAAGACGACCAAAGCCGTCAGCTGACGGCCGATGTTAAAAGCCATCGTCGATTTTTGGTTTGAAAAGGCGTACGCTTTGAAACTGCCAATTCCCAATTCCACTCCCTCGACGCCAACGGCCGCCGTGTAAGCGAAGCCGATGCGAAATACGACATGAAAGGTACGGCAAAATGGGAAAAACGGCAACCTCTTCCTTGGCTCGGTTGAAGCAGCCGCAGCAGGTCTGAAAGGTAATTTGAGCGGTAAATTCTACGGTGCAAAAGCTGCTGAAATCGGCGGTACTTACGGTCTGAAAAACCAAGACGGCAGCGAACACCTCATCGGCGGTTACGGCGCGAAACGTCAATAATCCTAATGACCGTCTCCTTTAAAAGGTCGTCTGAAAGACTGTTTGCAGTTTCAGACGACCTTTTTCTTTTAACCTGCCAAACACACACCCGCACCAATATGAAAGCGCATAACATGATCACCTAATGCAGCGACAGATTGATTTGAAATCAGGGCAAAACAAGGAAATTATCCTTATCCGGCAGCTTTATCCCCTATCTTCATCACCCTCTGCCCGCTTCTATTACCAACTTCTCTAATAATCACGCCGCAGAAAAAGGCGCAATTGTGGCATAATCTGCACCAAATCAAACAGACATCGGCAATGCACACCATACCGGCGCGTGAATCCGATGGCTTTTATCACTAAAACTTTCAGACGAAATCAAACCAAGACAGGGTTTCCGGCCAGAGGTCGTCTGAAAGTATCCGCTTCAACGAAATTAAAAACCGACAAATGTAAAGAGCAGAAAGTCTCACATGACAACCCAAACCCTTTTTAATCGAACTCCTTACCGAAGAACTCCCCCAAAGCCCTGAATAATTTAGGGCAACCACTTCGCCGCTTCTGTTGCCGAAGGCTTGGAAAAACGCAACTGATTGACGGCGCAGCCGAATATACCGCCTACGCCTCGCCGCGCCGTTTGGCTGTTCAAGTCAAAAACGTCAAAAGCCGTTCAAGCCGACCAGAAAATCGTGAAAAAGGCCCTGCCGTGGCGAATGCCATGAAAGACGGTGCGCCGACCAAGGCTTTAGAAGGTTTTGCACGCGGTGCGGGGGCGAAAATCGAAGACTTGACCATCGTCCACGACGGCAAGCAGGATGTGTACGCCTACGAATACGTCCAAACCGGCAAACCGTTGGGCGAACTTTTTGGAAGACATTATCAATCAAGCCGTTAAGAAACTGCCGATTCCGAAAGTGATGCGTTGGGGCAGCAGCACGTTTACCTTCGTGCGTCCCTGTCCACGGGCTGATTGTGCTGCACGGCGACGACATCGTGAACGTCAGCGTTTTGGGTCTGCAAAGCGGCAATCAAACCTTGGGACACCGCTTCCTCTCCAGCGGCGAAATCACCATTGAAAACGCCGACAGCTACGCCGCACAAATGCGCGAGCAAGGCAAAGTCGTCGCTTCGTTTGCCGAGCGCAAAGCTGCGATTCAGACGGCCTTGAACGAACAGGCAGGTCGTCTGAAAGCGACCGTTGCCGCCGATGAAGCCCTGCTGGACGAAGTGACCGCGCTGGTCGAATACCCCGTTGTTTTGGAAGCCGGTTTTGAAGAACATTTCCTCGCCGTACCGCAGGAATGCCTGATTCTGACCATGCAGCAAAACCAAAAAAATACTTCCCGCTGCTCGACCAAAACGGCAAGCTGATGAACCGCTTCCTGCTGGTCTCCAACCTGCAAACCGAAGACCCGTCGCACATCATCCAAGGCAACGAACGCGTCTTTGCGCGCGCGCCTGTCTGATGCCGAGTTCTTCTACAAGCAAGACCAGAAAAGCGACTTTGGAAAGCCGCCTGCCCAAGCTGGCGAACGTGGTGTATCACAACAAAATCGGCTCGCAGGCCGAACGCATCGAACGCCTGCAAAGCATCGCCGCCCACATCGCTAAAAGCTTTGGGCGCGGATGCCGCCGCAGCCGAACGCGCCGCGCGTTTGGCAAAAGCCGACTTGGTGACCGAAATGGTCGGCGAGTTCCCCGAACTGCAAGGCACGATGGGCAAATACTACGCCCGTTTGGACGGTGAAACTGAAGAAATCGCCGAAGCCGTCGAGCAGCACTATCAGCCGCGTTTTGCCGGCGACAACCTGCCGAATGGCAAAGTCGCCACTGCCGTTGCGCTGGCCGACAAGCTGGAAACCTTAGTCGGCATTTGGGGCATCGGTCTGATTCCGACCGGCGACAAAGACCCCTACGCCCTGCGCCGCGCCGCCTTGGGTATTTTGCGGATGCTGATGCAGTATGGTTTGGACGTAAACGGGCTGATTCAGACGACCTTCGACAGCTTCCCCAAAGGTTTGCTCAACGAGAAAAACGCCGTCTGAAACCGCCGACTTCATGCAGGCGCGCCTTGCCGTGTTGCTGCAAAACGACTATCCGCAAGACATTGTTGCCGCCGTACTTGCCAAACAGCCGCGCCGTTTGGACGATTTGACCGCCAAACTGCAAGCCGTCACCGCGTTCAAACAACTGCCCGAAGCCGCCGCGCTCGCCGCCGCCAACAAACGCGTGCAAAACCTGCTGAAAAAAAGCCGATGCCGAGTTGGGCGAAGTCGATGAAAGCCTGCTGCAACAAGACGAAGAAAAAGCCCTGTACGCCGCCGCACAGGGCTTTGCAGCCGAAAATCGCCGCCGCCGTTGCCGAAGGCAATTTCCAGACCGCCTTGTCCGAACTGGCTTCCGTCAAACCGCAAGTCGATGCCTTCTTCGACGGCGTGATGGTGATGGCTGAAGACCCCGCCGTAAAACAAAACCGCCTGAACCTGCTGAACCGCTTGGCAGAGCAGATGAACGCGGTAGCGGATATTGCGCTCTTGAGCGAATAATATCGAGTCCGTAAACAAAGGTCGTCTGAAAGACGGACAAGCAGCTTTGCCCAACGTTTTCAGACGACCTTTTCGATTCTATGAATCTATAGTGGATTAAATTTAAATCAGGACAAGGCGACGAAGCCGCAGACAGTACAGATAGTACGGCAAGGCGAGGCGAGGCAACGCCGTACTGGTTTAAAAGTTAATCCACTATAACGCCATCCGCTCGCCCGCAAAAGCCAATTCCGCTCACATCCTTGTCTTAGCCCCATCCCATTCCGTGTGGGCACGGCCTATTTACTATATAATTTCGACTTTCAGCATTTTTCCGCGCTTAATCATGAAACGGCTCAAACGCATCAAAACCATCCTCCGCACGCTTTACCTCTACCGCCTCGCCGAGCTGTTTGCCGCGCTTGTCCGTCCGGGCTGGACGCGGACGCTGTTGAAAAATGCTGCCGCAGTCGTCTGAATTGGAAAAACGAACCGCCTGCCGTCCGCCTGCGCCTTGCCCTAGAAAACCTGGGGTCCGATTTTTCATCAAATTCGGGCAGGTTCTGTCCACACGCCCCGATTTGATTCCGCATGATTACGCGGTCGAACTGGCAAAGCTGCAAGACAAAGTCCCGCCGTTTGATGCGCAGCTTTCACGCTCGCAAATCGAAAAAAATCGCTGGGGCAATCCATCGAAACGCTGTATGCGGAATTTGAAACCGAACCCGTCGCCAGCGCGTCCATCGCCCAAGTACACAAAAGCCCGCCTGCATTCGGGCGAACAAGTGGCGGTCAAAGTCTTTGCGCCCAAACCTTTCGCCCGTTATCGAACAAGATTTGTCGCTGATGCGTTTCGGCGCGGCTTGGGTCGAGCGTCTGTTTGCCGACGGCAAGCGTTTGAAAACCGCGCGAAGTGGTGGCGGAATTCGACAAATATCTGCATGACGAGTTGGATTGATGCGCGAAGCCGCCAATGCCAGCCAGCTCGGCCGCAACTTTCCAAAAACAGCGATATGCTGATTGTGCCCAAGGTGTTTTACGACTACTGCTCCAGCGACGTACTGACCATCGAATGGATGGACGGCACGCCCGTATCGGAAATCGCCAAACTCAAAGCCGACGGCATCGATTTGCACAAACTTGCCGATTACGGCGTGGAAATCTTCTTCACACAAGTCTTCCGCGACGGCTTTTTTTCCATGCCGACATGCACCCGGGCAATATTCTTGTGGCCGCCGACAACCGCTATATCGCGCTGGATTTCGGCATCGTCGGCACGCTTACCGACTACGACAAACGCTATCTCGCCATCAACTTCCTCGCCTTTTTCAACCGCGATTACCACCGCGTCGCCACCGCCCACATCGAATCGGGCTGGGTGCCTGCCGACACGCGCGCGGAAGAATTGGAAGCCGCCGTCCGCGCCGTGTGCGAACCGGTGTTCAACAAACCGATTTCGCAAATTTCCTTCGGCCTCGTGCTGATGCGCCTGTTTGAAGTCAGCCGCCGCTTCAATGTCGAAATCCAGCCGCAGCTTGTGTTGCTGCAAAAAACGTTGCTCAACATCGAAGGCTTGGGACGACAGCTTGATCCCGATTTGGACTTGTGGAAAACCGCCAAACCGTTTTTGGTGAAATGGATGAACGAACAAGTCGGTCCCTAAAGCCTTTTGCGCAACCTCAAAAACGAAGCCCCTGACTGGGCGCAAATCATCCCTTCCCTGCCGCGCAAAATCAATGCGCTGGTTGATGAAAACCGCCAGCAGGAAATGCGCGATGCCTATATCCATTTGGTTAAAGTGCAGCAGCGGCAAAGCATGTGGCTGGGCGTGATTGCGATTGTGTTGCTGCTGATTTTGCTGTTTGATTAAAAATCCATATACAAAAGGTCGTCTGAAAACGAAATAGCGGTTTTAGAAAAAAATCGCTATCCGCATTTTCAGACGACCTTTATTATGAGTTTGCATAAAACGCGCACTGCAGCCGTAGCGTGGGCTTCGCCCACGAAAAATCAGGATATTTTGCCCATCATCCAAAAACAGAATTGACTAACATATAGTGGATTAACTTTAAACCAGGACAAGGCGACGAAGCCGCAGACAGTACAGATAGTACGGCAAGGCGAGGTAACGCCGCCCCTGGTTTAAAAGTTAATCCACTGATAATTTCTCGCGGGCAAAGCCCACGCTACTTTTTCCACTCAGTTACCAAGGTCGTCTGAAAACACGGATTGCGGCTAGGCAAACCCGTTATGACCGTTTTCAGACGACCTTCTATTGCGAGTTTGAATAAAAACACCGCCACTAGCTGTAGCGTGGGCTTTGCCCACGAAAAAATCAAGATATTTTTGCTACTCGCCCCAAAACAAAAATAGACCGATATATTTCTCGCGGGCAAAGCCCATACCACCTCTTCCCCTTTCATCATCGAGGTCGTCTGAAAACGCCAAACCGTTCCCATCGCATGGAAACCACGGTTTTCAGACGACCTTTGCAGTTTTTGAGTCATTCCCCGATATGCTATAATCCGCCGTTAAACTTTTTATCTTTTCAGGAAAAACCATGAGCTTGAAATGCGGCATCGTCGGCCTGCCCAATGTCGGCAAATCCACCCTCTTTAACGCGCTGACCCAATCGGGCATCGAAGCAGCGAACTATCCCTTCTGCACCATCGAACCCAACGTCGGCATCGTCGAAGCGCCCGACCCGCGCATGGCGGAGCTGGCGAAAATCGTCAATCCGCAAAAATGCAGCCCGCCATCGTCGAATTCGTCGACATTGCCGGTTTGGTCGCAGGCGCGAGCAAAGGCGAAGGCTTGGGCAACCAGTTCCTCGCCAACATCCGCGAAACCGACGCCATCGTCAACGTCGTGCGCTGCTTTGACGACGACAATATCGTCCACGTCTCCGGCAAAGTCGATCCGATTGCCGACATCGAAACCATCGGCACCGAATTGGCGCTTGCCGACCTCGCCAGCGTCGAAAAAAGCCATCGTCCGCGAAGAAAAACGCGCCCGCTCAGGCGACAAAGACGCGCAAAAACTGGTCGATCTGTGCAAAAACTGCTGCCGCATCTGGACGAAGGCAAACCCGTCCGCTCCTTCGGTTTGGACGCGGAAGAACTCACCATGCTCAAACCCGCTGTTCCTGCTGACCGCCAAACCCGCCATGTATGTCGGGTAATGTTGCCGAAGACGGTTTTGAAAACAATCCGCACCTCGACCGCCTGAAAGAATTGGCTGAAAAAGAAAATGCCCCCGTCGTCGCCGTTTGCGCCGCAATGGAGAGCGAAATCGCCGAGTTGGAAGACGACGAAAAAGCCGAGTTCCTCGCCGAAATGGGCTTGGAAGAACCGGGGCTGAACCGCCTGATCCGCGCCGGCTACGACCTCTTGGGCCTGCAAACCTACTTCACCGCCGGCGTCAAAGAAGTCCGCGCCTGGACCATCCACAAAGGCGACACCGCCCCGCAAGCCGCCGGCGTGATTCACACCGACTTCGAACGCGGCTTCATCCGCGCCCAAGTCATTTCCTACGACGATTTTGTCTCACTCGGCGGCGAAGCCAAAGCCAAAGAAGCGGGCAAAATGCGCGTGGAAGGCAAGGAATATGTCGTGCAAGACGGCGATGTGATGCACTTTTTTTGTTTAACGTGTGAGCAAGGTCGTCTGAAAAGCATAAAGAATGCAAATCAAATTTGGTAGGCTGCTTTTCTTAGCCTACCTTCCTTCAAAGTTTAGGGAAAAATGTCTAATATCAATCTTATAGATATTGTAAAAATATATTTTATTTTATTGGTTCGTCAGCAGGATTATTTTGCGGTTCTTCGCCCAGTATTTGAAAGCAAACTTCAACAAGATATTCAAAATGCTAGGAAAATAATTGAACGAATTGGAGAAAAATAGGACTTTATACTTAGATTCAAGTATTTATTTACACCATTGTGTTTCTAGTGAATTTTTGTAGATATAGATATTTTTAAGTAATGATATTAACGAGAAAAACAATACACACGCTTTTCCAGTCATATTTCATGCTATTTCAATACTGAATTAGAAGAAATTATAAAATGAATATATCAACCTAAGAAGCTACATACAAGTTCCGGAATGGGAGCCTAGATACAATGACAATAATGGAAAATCAGCGTGGTATTTGAATAAGAAAGCTAAAAAGTTTTTATCCACCAGGAGAGTATTTTCCCGCTAACTATCCAAAAACATTTAGAAGAAGCTGCTGAAATAGCTGATAAAAATAAAAATAAGATTTTTAAGATTCCAAGCATTAACTGAGCTTCATTACATAGAAAACAATTTTTCACAAATGGACTGTAGCTAAATTATACAAAAACATAAATTGACCGTATAAATAATGTTCAAAAAGATCAAAAATTTAGAAATAATTAAATTCATGAAATTGCTAAATCAATATCTAGCCTACTTTAATCAACGGAAGTTTCAATGAAATCAGTTATCCAAGACCTACAATCGCGCGGCCTTATCGCGCAAACGACCGACATCGAAGCCTTTAGACGCTTTGTTGAAACGAACAAAAAAATCGCCCTCTACTGCGGTTTCGACCCGACCGCCGACAGCCTGCATATCGGCCACTTGTTGCCCGTGTTGGCATTGCGCCGTTTCCAACAGGCGGGGACATACGCCGATTGCCTTAGTGGGCGGCGCGACCGGCATGATCGGCGACCCCAGCTTCAAAGCGGTGGAGCGCAGCTTGAATTCCGCCGAAACCGTTGCCGGCTGGGTAGAAAGCATCCGCAACCAACTGAAACCGTTTTTTTGAGCTTTGAAGGCGAAAAACGCCGCCATTATGGCGAACAACGCCGACTGGTTTGGCAGCATGAACTGCCTCGACTTCCTGCGCGACATCGGCAAGCATTTTCTCCGTCAACGCTATGCTGAACAAAGAATCCGTCAAACAACGTATCGAGCGCGACGACGTGGGCATTTCCTTCACCGAGTTCGCCTATTCCCTGCTGCAAGGCTACGACTTTGCCGAATTGAACAAACGCCACGGCGCGGTTTTTGGAAATCGGCGGCTCCGACCAATGGGGCAACATCACCGCCGGTATCGACCTGACCCGCCGTCTGAACCAAAAACAAGTATTCGGCCTGACCCCTGCCGCTGGTCACCAAATCCGACGGCACCAAATTCGGCAAAACCGAAGGCGGCGCGGTATGGCTGAACGCGAAGAAAAACCTCGCCGTATCAGTTCTACCAGTTCTGGCTGAAAGTTGCTGATGCCGATGTGTATAAATTCTGAAATACTTCACCTTCCTGTCTATCGAAGAAATCGATGCCATCGAAGCGAAAGACAAAGCCAGCGGCACCAAGCCCGAAGCGCAACGCATCCTCGCCGAAGAAATGACCTGCCTGATTCACGGCGAAGCCGCCCTGCAAGCCGCGCAGCGCATTTCCGAAAGCCTGTTTGCCGAAGACCAAAGCAGCCTCGACCGAAAGCGACTTCGAACAGCTCGCCCTCGACGGCCTACCCGCATTTGAAGTTTCAGACGGCCTCAACGTCGTCGAAAGCCTTGGTTAAAACCGGCTTGGCCTCGTCCAACAAAGAAGCGCGCGGTTTTGTGAACAGCAAAGCGGTATTGCTCAACGGTCAGGCCGCCGAATCGAACAACCCGAACCACGCCGCCGAACGCCCCGACGATGCCTATCTGCTGACCGACGCGCACAAACGCTTCGGCAAATACACCATCGTACGGCGCGGCAAACGCAACCACGCGCTCTTGGTTTGGAAATAAAGCCTTAATGACAGAGGTCGTCTGAAAACTATTTCAGACGACCTTTTTTCTACCGTCAACAGTATGATAGCGAATATATTCCCATCTATAGTGGATTAACTTTAAACCAGTACGGCGTTGCCTCGCCTTGCCATACTATCTGTACTGTCTGCAGCTTCGTCGCCTTGTCCTGATCTAAATTTAATCCACTATATATCTTCCGAGATACAGTGGATTAACTACAGATCGGCACGGTATTTCCCATTCATACCGTCTGAGGCTTCGTCTTGCCCTGATTCACAGTCAATCTGCCACACCTGCGCGCATCATAAATCTTAAATCCGGTAACACCCTATCCGTTTGAATCCAATACACAATAAGAAAGAAACACCATGACTGCCCCCTACACTCTTGCCGACCTGAAGACCGCCTACCAGCGCAAAGAAAAACTGAAATATCTATACTTCTGGGGACACACGCCAAAACATATAGTGGATTAAATTTAAATCAGGACAAGGCGACGAAGCTGCAGACAGTACAAATAGTACGGCAAGGCGAGGCAACGCCGTACTGGTTTAAAGTTAATCCACTATAAAAATGAGATAGATAAAAGCCGTCTTCAGCCAATGGTATCCTGCGCCCTTTGAAATCGACGGCATCCGCTATGCGACTGCCGAACACTATATGATGGCAGAAAAGGCGAGGCTGTTCGGCGCAGACGATATCCGCCGCCAAATCATCGCTTCTGCCCACCCCAAACAGGCTAAGGATTTGGGAAGACAAGTCATCGGTTTTAAAAACGATATTTGGAATGCCCGCCGCTTCGATATCGTTTGCGAAGGCAACCGTGCCAAATTCATCCAACACCCCGATTTGAAACGCTTTTTGCTTGGCACCGGCAACCGTATCTTAGTAGAAGCCAGCCCGGTTGACGCAATCTGGGGAATCGGACTTGCCCAAGATGATCCACGCGCCCAAAATCCATTGCAATGGCGCGGTTTGAACCTACTTGGTTTCGCGCTAATGAAAGTACGGGATGAACTTCAGGTCGTCTGAAAGCAACTTCAGACGACCCCATAAAAAAACGCACCTTATGAAAAGGTGCGTTTTAATTTCTACGATTTAGAATTTAGCGCCGGATTGGTTGGCCATATAGTCAACCGCTGCTTTGACTTCGTCATCACTCAGGCTTGTGTTACCACCTTTGGCAGGCATGGAGTTAAAGCCTTCGAGCGCGTGTTTGTGCAGGGTATCTTTACCTTGTTTGATACGCGGGGCTCCACTCGTCTTTCTTACCTATGCCTGGAGCACCGGGGATGGTACCACCGTGACACATTTTACAGTTGGCTTCAAAAACGGCTTTTACCGTCCACTTTGGCAGAAGAAGCATCTGCTTTTTTTCTGCCGGCTTGGCTTCGGCAGGAGCGGTCGCTTTTGCATCAGCTGCTGAAGCTGCTTTTTTTCAGCTTGTACAGGTGCGGACGCAGATGAAGCGTCAGCGGATGATGCGGCAGCAGAAGCAGGTGCCGGTGCGGGAGCAGGTTCGGCTTTTTTCACGGGTGCTTTGCCGTCTTTATTGGACAGACCCCATACATACGCAGTCATGATGTGGAGTTTGTCTTTATCCAAGAAACGACCCCAAGCCGGCATTTGACTGTGTCGGCCGTTGGTGATGGTTTCGATAATCGATTTTTGAGTACCGCCCCACAACCATACGTTGTCGGTCAGGTTCGGACCCAGTCCTGGATACCTTTGACCTTTGTCGCCGTGACAGGTAAAGCAGTTTGCCGTGGACCGCTGAACAATACTTTACCGCGTGCGGCACGTTCTTCATCGTATTGGTCTTTGATTTGGATAAGGACATGACATAGTTTGCCACATCTTTTTACCCGCTCTTCACCCAACGCAGGACCCCATGCTGCCATCGTCGCCGTACGGCCTTTTTCAATGGTCTCATGGATTTTCTCAGGTTCGCCGCCCCACAACCAATCGTTGTCGGTCAAATTCGGGAAGCCTTTGGAACCTTTGGCATCAGAACCGTGACATTGGATACAGTAGGTATTGAAGAGGTTTTGACCGATGGCGCGTGCTTCAGGATTTTTTTGCCACTTGCTCAATCGGCATATTGGCAAACTTGGCATAAACTTTGCCGTACTTCTGATCTGCTTTTAGCCATTTCCTGATCATATTGTCCGTGGCTGCTCCATTTCCACTGGCCTTCATAATCGCCCAAACCCGGGTACATGACCAGATAACCGATACCGAACAGCCAGACAAAGACATACAGCCAAAACCACCAGCGTGGCAACGGGTTGTTGTATTCTTCGATACCGTCCCATTGATGGCCTGTCGTTTTGACCTCTTCGCCCTTTTTAGGACGCTTCACAACGTTTTGGGAAAGCAGCAGCCATGCCAAGCCGATAAAGCTGAGCACGACGATGACTGCAATGTATATATTCCAGAAATTGCTGGTAAATTGGGGTGCTGTGTTCATTATTTTGCTCCGTGATCACGGACTAAACTGTTATCGCCCGTCTTTTTCAGACGACTCTTTATCCTCATCATTTTCGAAAATACTGTTGGCGGCATCATCGTAGTTCTTTTTATTGCGTCGGTTGAAAACGATATAAAGCACTAAGATAAAGCTGATAAAAACCCAAACAGTAAAGAGCGAGCGGGCCCAGTTTACGTCCATGATGTTACCTTACGTTTTTCAATGCCAAGCCTAAGCCTTGCAGGTATGCAATCACCGCATCCAGCTCCGATTTGTTTTCCAAGGCTTCAGGCGCTTTGGCAATCTCTTCGTCGCTGTAAGGCGTACCGACTTTACGCAGGGCTTTCATATGCGCCACGGTTGCTTCGGCATCGACTTTGTTGCGGGCAAGCCATGGGAAAGCGGGCATATTGGACTCTGGCACAACGTCGCGCGGATTCAGCAGGTGGATGCGGTGCCATTCGTCGGAATAGCGGCCGCCGACACGTGCCAAAGTCCGGACCGGTACGTTTGGAACCCCATTGGAACGGATGGTCATAAACAGACTCGCCGGCAACGGAGTAGTGGCCGTAACGTTCGGTTTCCGCACGGAACGGACGGATCATTTGAGAGTGACAGTTGTAACAACCCTCTCGGATATAGATATCGCGACCAGCCACTTGCAAAGCGTTATAAGGTTTCACACCTTCAATAGGCTTGGTAACAGCTTTAGTAAAGAACAGCGGCACGGCTTCAATCAACAGGCCTACGCTGACTACAAGCAGGGTAAATACAATCAGGACGCCGACTTTTTCTTCAGCTAATTGTTGTAATTTCATTTTGGTAGCCTTTTCTTATGTTTTTAGTGGTGCTGGGTTTGAGACACCGCGGGAATCTCGGCATCAACCGCTTTGCCACTGATGGCCGTACGGTAAACGTTGTATGCCATGATACACATACCGCTCAGGTACAGCAGGCCGCCGGTGAAACGAATCATGTAGAAAGGCATGGTGCGTTTAACTGACTCTACAAACGAGTAGGTCAAAGTACCGTCCGCATTCAGAGAACCCCACATCATACCTTGCAATACCCCTGCAATCCACATGGAGGCGATATACAGAACCACGCCGATGGTCGCAATCCAGAAATGCGCTTCCACCAATTTGGTGCTGTACATTTCATTTTTACCGAACAGGCGGGGAATCATGTAGTACACGGAACCAATGGTCACGAAGCCCACCCAGCCCAATGCGCCGGCATGAACGTGTGCAACGGTCCAGTCGGTGTAGTGGCTCAAAGCGTTGACGGATTTGATGGACATCATCGGACCTTCGAAGGTGGACATACCGTAGAAGGACAGAGAGACGATCAAGAATTTCAAGATAGGGTCGGTACGCAGTTTGTCCCATGCGCCGGACAAGGTCATGATACCGTTAATCATACCGCCCCAAGAAGGTGCGAACAGAATCAGGGACAACACCATACCCAAGGACTGAGTCCAGTCAGGCAGCGCGGTATAGTGCAAGTGGTGGGAACCTGCCCACATGTAGGTGAAAATCAAAGCCCAGAAGTGGACGACGGACAGGCGGTAAGAGTAAACAGGACGACCTGCCTGTTTCGGCACGAAGTAGTACATCATGCCCAAGAAACCTGCGGTCAGGAAGAAACCTACGGCATTGTGGCCATACCACCATTGAACCATAGCATCGATTGCACCCGCATAAACCGGATAGGATTTCATGAAGCCCGCAGGAATGCTCAGGTTATTGACGATGTGCAACAGAGCAACGGCCAAAATGAAACCGCCGTAGAACCAGTTGGCAACGTAGATATGTTTGATTTTACGTTTGGCAATCGTACCGAAGAATACGATGGCGTAAGCAATCCAAACCAAAAGCGATCAGGATGTCGATAGGCCATTCCAATTCGGCATACTTTTAGCTTGGGTATAACCCAAAGGCAGGCTGACGATTGCCGCAACGATAACTGCCTGCCAACCCCAGAAGGTAAATGCCGGCAGCCAACCGCCGAACAGGCGTGCATTACAGGTACGTTGAACAACGTAGTATGATGTACCCATCAGACCGCAACCGCCGAATGCAAAAAAATCACCGCATTGGTGTGCAACGGACGCAGGCGGCCGAAGTGGAACCAAGGGCCGACATCTGATAAATCAAGGACGGGGCAAACAATTGGGCGGCAACGATGACACTGACCAACATGCCCACAATACCCCCAAACTACGGTCATGATGGCGAACTGGCGCACCACTTTGTAGTTATAAGTTTGTGTGTCCATGAGAGTCTCCATGAATTATGGGAATAAAAAATTTTTATCTCATTTTGCCGTATGCGTTTTTGAACAAACGCAATAAGGGCTAGGTTTAAATTTTTCTAAATTTAACATATAAGACAAGTTTCCTAGCCAAGCGGGAATTACATTTCACTCCATCTAGCGGCTTTATCGATTTTTATATTTTTACTTTATAATCATATTATTATTTAACAACCTCCCCTACAACGCCACTTTTATTTTTCAGCCTCCCTTTTTGAAGGGACTTTATCGATATAAATCAAACCGCATAATTCGACCTTTTTATTCATAAAATTTAACAAATGCATTAATAGTCATGATTAATTACAAAATCACCCCAAACCCTGCTCGCCCATGAGTGGCACATCCGCCTAACCTTCCGACAAGAACATGATTTGGAAACAGAAATCAACCTGCCGAACTGGGTTCCCGGCAGCTATCTGATACGCGATTTTCTCCCGCCACATCACCACCATCCGCGCTTTTTGCAACGGAGAATATGCCCATCTGACCCAAGTCAAAAACCGATGGCGCACCGCCCCGCAGTCCGGCGAGTGGAAATTTACTACACCGTTTACGCCTACGACCTGTCCGTCCGCGGCTCGTTTCTGACTGCCGAACGCGGAGTTCTTTGACGGCGCGTGTCTGTTTTTGCAGGTAAACGGGCAAGAAAAACAGCGCGCACCAAATCGAATTCCCCATCCTGCCGAAAAACATGGCGGATTGCCACCACCCTGCCCCAAACCAGCGTCCACAGCTTTCAGACGACCTCCTACCACGACTTAATCGACCACCCTGTCGAACTGGGCAACATCGAATTTCTCGATTTCGAAGCCGGCAGCATCCCGCACCGCATCGCCTTGAGCGGCCACTATCCCGATTTTCGACCGCGACCGCCTCGTGTCAGACATCCGCACAATCTGCGAAACCGAACTGGCCATGTTCCCTCCCCTGCCCCGTTCACGCATTACCTCTTCCTGCTCCACGTCGGCGACAACATCTACGGCGGACTGGAACACATCAGCAGCACCGCCCTGCTCGCCGACCGCCACAGCCTGCCGCCGCACGGCATGACCGACGCCAACGACGCCTACACCCAACTGCTCGGACTGTTCTCACACGAATACTTCCACGCCTGGAACGTCAAATCCATCAAACCCGCCGCCTTCGCCCCCTACGACCTCGACCGTGAAAAACTACACCGAGCAGCTCTGGGCATTTGAAGGCATCACCTCATACTACGACGACCTCTTCCTCGCCCGAAGCCGCACCATCGCCCCCGAAGCCTACCTGCGCCTGCTCGCCCAAAGCATCACCCGCGTGCAGCAAACCAAAGGTCGTCTGAAACAAAGCCTTGCCGAATCCAGCTTCACCGCTTGGAACAAATTCTACAAACAAGACGAAAACAGCCCCAACGCCATCGTCAGCTACTACCAAAAAGGCGCACTCGCCGCCCTCTGCCTCGACCTCGCCATCCGCAGCAAAAAGCAGCGGGCGACACACCCTCGACCGCGTCATGCAGCAACACTACCGCGATTGGCTGGAGACCCGGCAAAGCATCCCCGAAAAACAATGGCAAGCCCGTTGCCAAGCGTTTACCGGCCTAGACCTCGAAGACTTTTTTCAGACGACCCTCTACACCACCGCCGACCTGCCCCTTGCCGAACTCCTCGCCACCATAGGCATCGGACTGCAATGGCAGGCACAGCCGCGCAGCCACGGCGGCGCATTCCTGTCCGAACCGCCAACCGAAACGCCCGCTCCCGCGTCCGACTTCGGCGCAAGGTTCAAACAAAACAGCGACCACGCCACCCTGACCCACGTCTTCAACGGCGGCAGCGCAGAAAACGCCGCCCTCTGCCCGCAGGACAAAAATCATCGCCATCGACGGCTACGCCTGTACCGACCTTGCCGCACAGTGGGCGCAACTCCCCATCGGCGCCACCGCCCGCCTCCACTACTTCCGCACCGGCATCCTGTACGTCGCCGACATCACCGTCCAAGCCACCGAAGCCGACACCGCCGTCCTCTACATTACCGACCGCGAATTATTTGAAAACTGGCTTTATAATGACCGAACCTGATTTTCAGACGACCTCCAAGTGCCGGATCGAGGTCGTCTGAAACATCAACTCTGAAAGAAACAACCATGAAAAAAATCCTTGTCAGCATGACCGCCCTGTTACTCAGTTTGCACGCCGCAGCCGCCCCCAAATCAGATTCGGCAGATAAACTAGGAAAGGATATCGCCGTCTTCTACAAAAAAATCCCTCTGCCGAACGCGCTGCTTCTTTGATGGACCAGCTTGTCAAAGCCGATATCATGCGCGAAACCACCCTTGCATGGGGGACGCAAGCGCTACAAAAAAATATCCCCCAAGGCAGCACCATTTGGTGTGACAACATCCGAACCTACCAAGGCGACGCCCTAACCTTTTGCCGCCTACACCCTCACCCTGACAGGCACGAATCAAGCCAAAACCTGCCTTAACAGCCTGACATTAGATACCGAGCTTAAAAACAACCTCAAAAAACAAAAGCTTCCATCCGCTTCAAGAACCCATCATTTCCCCTGCATCACTGGATTTTCATTGGGTAACTTATTTTGCCACCGGCAACCTGAAAGCAGTCGAGCGTATCGTCGACTACATCATCAAAGCTCCAAACGGCTGCCGCCCAACGCCCCAACCATGTAGACCTCACACTTTGCCTCTGCCATTTGGTCAACCTGATCCAATATGGAACAAGATACAGCGATTGACAGCATTGTCCGCCAATACATACAAAAAAACAGCCTGAAGCCAATAAAAAAACGATTGGAACAAGCCCTGCTGGCCCCTCAAGACAGACTAAAAATCCATCATCAAACGTAGAAAAGGAAAAACCCATGTCTATCCAAAAACTTGCCGACAACCTCTACATCGCCCCGCAACTGACCGAAGCAGACGTACAAGAAGCCGCCAAACTCGGCATCCAAACCGTCATCTGCAACCGTCCCTGACGGCGAAGAAGAAAACCAAGTTACGTTCAAACAAAGTCGAAAGCTGGCTTGAAGCCGCGGGCATCCGCGAACACCATCATCAGCCCGTCGTCGCACCCGCCATCAACGCCGCTGATGTCGCCGCCTTCCAAAACCTGCTCAAAAGCGTTTCCCAACCCGTTCTCGCCTACTGCCGCACCGGCACCCGCTGCTCCCCTGCTCTGGGGCTATCATCAGGTGCAAAACGGTGCAAGCGTCGCCGAAGTCGTCGCTGCGGCACAACAAGCAGGCGTCAATCTGAGCAACTTCGAAGCCCGCCTGCAAGACGCGCAACAAAACGGGTCTGGCGTAACACGCTATCCGTTTAGCTAAACGCAAAGGTCGTCTGAAAATACCGTTTCAAAAAAATGGAAACCGTTTTCAGACGACCTTTTACGTTATGCCGTTTGGCGAACCGAATGAACGCATCCGATATTTTAAACATTGCGGCAATCCGTTACATCCAGATGAAACTCAATATCCAGACCTGCCGTTTTCATTTACAATCCCCCGTTCCATCTCATCAATCTATTATGCAAATCCTGCTCACTTTTTTTGTTTAAATGCTTTTGCGGCGCTGCCTTTTGCCGCTTCTACACGCGCTGGGGAATGCGGCGGGCGGCTTGGGCTATTATCTGCTCAAAAGCGACCGGCAGCGTGTGTTCGACAATATGCGGCTTGCCGGATTGAATCCCGAGCCTTCGTCGGTCAAAGCCGTTTTCCGTGAAACGGCGAAAGGCGGGCTGGAATTGCCCGCAGCCTTTTTCAGACGACCTGAAAGCATTGAAACGCTGTTTAAAGAAGTGCATGGTTGGGAACATGTCCAATCGGCTTTGGACACCGGAGAAGGACTGTTGTTTATTACCCCGCACATCGGCAGCTACGACCTCGCCGGACGCTATATCAGCCAACAGCTTCCGTTCCCGCTGACTGCCATGTACAAACCACCCAAAATCAAAGCCTTGGATTCCGTCATGCAGGCGGGGCGCGTTCGCGGCAAAGGGAAAACCGCCCCCACCAATATTCAAGGGGTCAAACAAGTCATTAAGGCTTTGCGTTCCGGCGAAGCCACGATTGTCTTGCCCGACCATGCCCCCTCCCCCGAAGAAGGCGGCGACGGCGTCTGGGTGCCGTTTTTCGGGAAATACGCCTACACCATGACACTGGCGGGCAAACTGGCGCAAGTCAAGGGCGTGAAGGCGCTGTTTTTCTGCGGCGAGCGTTTGCCGAACGGCAAAGGATTTGTAGCTGCACATCGAACCTATGCGCGGCGAACTGAACGGCGACAAACAACACGACGCGCAGATTATCAATGAAAACACCGAATACTGGATACGCCGCTTCCCGACCCAGTATCTGTTTATGTACAACCGCTACAAACAGCCCGCAGGCGCACCGCTCTCGCCCGACTGGAAACCGGAACCCGGCTGGAAACCTGAAGACGTACAGGATTGAACATTCCTTGCGGGTCGTCTGAAAAGGCGGCTGATGCCCGGTTTCTCAAAAACATCGCCATACTAACACAAAAAAAGCACCCCAATCGAGGTGCTTTTTCTATTTTCAGACGACCTTTTGCAGGGTCAGTCATCAGCCTTTTTATTGTTCAACGCGGCTTTGACAAACGCGGTAAACAAAGGATGGCCTCTGCGCGGGTTGGACGTGAACTCAGGGTGGAACTGGCAGGCGAAGAACCAAGGGTGGTTCGGCAGTTCGATGGTTTCGACCAAGCGTTCACGTCCGGCAGATACGCCGCCGATGACCAAGCCCAGCCTGTTCCAGCGTGGGAACGTAGTTGTTGTTGACTTCGTAGCGGTGGCGGTGGCGTTCACGGATGTGTTCGCTGCCGTAGATTTTGGCGGCGAGGCTGCCTGCTTTCAATTCAACTCTGTGTGCCTAAACGCATGGTGCCGCCCAAATCGGCGGATTCGTCGCGGGTTTCGACGCTGCCGTCGGCGGTTTGCCATTCGTCAATCAGGGCGACGACAGGCGCGGCGCATTTGAGGTCGAACTCGGTCGAATTCGCGCCTTTCAAGCCTGCGACGTCGCGGGCGTATTCAATCAGCGCACCTGCATACCGAGGCAGATGCCCAAGTATGGCACGTTGTTTTCACGGGCGTAGCGCACGGCGGCGATTTTTGCCTTCCACGCCACGCGAACCGAAACCGCCGGGAACAAGGATGGCGTCCATGTCTTTGAGCATGGAAACGTCGCCGTTGTTTTTCTCGATGTTTTCGCTGTCAACGAAGGTAATCTGCACGTCGGTTTCGGTGTGGATGCCCGCGTGTTTCAAGGCTTCGATCAGTGATTTGCAGGATTCGGTCAAATCGACGTATTTGCCGACCATGGCGATTTTGACGGTGTGTTTCGGGTTTTTGATGGCATGGACGATTTTTCCACGCAGTCAAATCCGCCTGTTGTACGTTAGCTGCAACTGCTCGGTAATGATGTTGTCGATGCCCTTGGTCGTGCAACATTTCGGGACATTCGTAGATGCTGTCCACGTCGTAGCTGCCCACAATCGCGCGCTCTTCCACGTTGCAGAACAAGGCGATTTTGCGGCGTTCGTCCGCGGGCATTTCCCTGTCCATGCGGCAAATCAGGATGTCGGGTTGCAAACCGATGCTCAACATTTCTTTAACGGTATGCTGGGTCGGCTTGGTTTTTGATTTCGCCGGCGGCAGCAATGTAGGGAACGTAGCTCAGGTGGGCGAACAAGGTGTTGTTGCGTCCCAACTGGCTGCGCATCTGACGGATGGCTTCCAAAAACGGCAGCGATTCGATGTCGCCGACCGTGCCGCCGATTTCGACGATGGCAACATCGTAACCCGCCGCGCCTTCGTGGATGCGGCGTTTGATTTCGTCGGTAATGTGCGGGATGACTTGAACCGTACCGCCGAGGTAGTCGCCGCGGCGTTCTTTGGCGATGACGTTTTCGTACACCTGCCCCGTACTGAAGCTGTTGCGACGAGTCATGGTGGCGTTGATGAAACGTTCGTAGTGTCCCAAGTCGAGGTCGGTTTCCGCGCCGTCGTCGGTAACGAACACTTCGCCGTGCTGGAACGTACCATCGTGCCGGATCGACGTTGATATAAGGGTCGAGCTTGAGCATGGTCACGTTCAAACCGCGCGATTCGAGGATGGTGGCAATAGAAGCGGCGGCGATACCTTTTCCGAGTGAAGATACGACGCCGCCGGTTACGAAAAATAAATTTAGTCATGATGCAGTACCCATGTTGGAATACGGGATTTTACCTTTAAGCGGGTTTTCTGGCAAACGCGGGAAGCCGACCCCGTCCGAAAGAAACTGCCCGAATATAACGAAATCATCTTTTTTTAAAACCAAGCATTCTTTCCCATTTTCAGACGACCTCATTAAAGTAACGTGCAATCCGAGAATTAAGGAAAGAACCATGACCGCAACCACCGCCCCGCTTTTTGCGCTTCATCACCGCCGGCAGCGTCGACGACGGCAAATCCACCCTCATCGGCCGCCTGCTCTACGACAGCAAAACCCTGCTGACCGACCAGCTCGACAAACTCAACCGCGCCGCCGAAAAACGGCGAAACGCCCGACTTCGCCAGTCTCACCGACGGCCTTGCCGCCGAACGCGAACAAGGCATCACCATCGATGTCGCCTACCGCTATTTCGCCACGCCCAAGCGCAAATTCATCATCGCCGACACGCCCGACACGAACAATACACCCGCAACATGGTGACGGGTGCATCGACCGCCGACGCCGCCATCGTCCTAATAGACGCAACGCGCGTCGATTTTTCCGGCAGCGAACCCGTCCTTCTGCCGCAGACCAAACGCCACAGCGCGATTCTGAAACTCTTGGGCTGCCCCAACATCATCGTCGCCGTCAACAAACTCGACCTGCTCGACTTCGACGAAACCAAATATCAGGCCATTACCGCAGCCTACCGCAAGCTGGCGGAACAAATCGGCCTCCAAGCCCAAATCCACTTCCCTGCCCATCAGCGCGTTAAAAGGCGACAACATCGTCAACGCCAGCAGCCAAACCCCGTGGTATCAAGGTTTGCCGCTGTTACCCCTGCTCGAAAGCCTCGCCCGTCAACCGCCAAAACGCCGCCGACCAGCCGCCCATTTCCCCGTGCAACGCGTCGCACGGCAAGACGGCAGCAGCAGCGACGACTTCCGCGGCTATCAAGGCAGGCTGGAAGCAGGCCGTCTGAAAACCGGCGACGAAATCAAAAGTCCTGCCTAGCGGACATACCGCCAAAATCGCCGAAATTTACAATCCAAACGGCAAAACCGAATCCGCCGAAGCGGGCGAAGTGCTGACCGTCACGCTCGACACCGACCTCGACATCTCGCGCGGCAACAGCATCGCCGCCGCCGACAGCCCCGTCGCGCCCGAACAGCAGTTCCAAGCCGCGCTGTGCTGGTTCGACGACATCCCACTCAACCTGCGCCGCAAATACCTGCTGAAAACACACCACCCAAACCACGCCCCGTCAAAAATCAGCGCGATTTCCTACGTTTGGGACGTGAACACCTCAGCCGCGTCGAATCCGCCGACACGCTCAAACTCAACGACATCGGTAGCGTCAGCCTCAAAAACCCAGCAGCCGATCGCCGCCGCGCCCTACGAAGAAAACCATGCCCTCGGCGCGTTCATCCTGATAGACGAAGCCACCAACCACACCGTCGCAGCAGGCATGATACGCAAGGCTGACCAAGCGGACAGTTTTGAAATTTGAAACAGGATCATCTTTGATCTGAAGAGGTCGTCTGAAAAACCGAAACAAGGGATTTTCAGACGACCTCTTTAGTATGGCAGATTAAGGTAGGGAATGTGGCAGATCGGTTTTAAGTCATACGGCGTTGCTTTGCCCTCATCCAATGCGGTGGGAAATCACGGCGGATTACAAATAACAAAATCGCGGTATGGCATTTTTCATTTGATACATGACTAAAAGGTCGTCTGAAAATCCAAAAATCGGATTTTTCAGACGACCTTGCTTTTACTTGAACCACCTTAGCAGGCGGACATCATGACCGCTAAGGTATGGCTTACCTTTTTAGAAAAATCAGGCTTTGGGTTTCAATGCCGCCGCTTCTTTGGCAAGGCGGGTGATGGTGTCCCAGTCTTTGTTTTTAACGGCTCTTTCGGGGTCAGCCATGAGCCGCCGACGCACAAGACGTTGGGCAGTGCCAAGTAATCGGGCGCGGTGGCGAGGCTGATGCCGCCGGTCGGGCAGAAACGCACGTCGGCATAAGGGCCGTAGAGTGCTTTGAGCATGGCTTTGCCGCCGACGACTTCAGCGGGGAAGAGTTTGAGGGTATCGATGCCGTGTTCCAAAGCCAGTTGGACTTCGCCCGAGTGGCAACGCCCGGGAATCAGGGGAATGCCGCTGTTGTGGCTGGCTTTGGCGAGGGATTCGTGCAGGCCCGGGCTGATGGCGAAAACCGCGCCTGCGTCTTCGACGGCTTTGAGCTGCTCGGGGTTGGTAACCGTACCCGCGCCGACGATGGCGTTGGGCACTTTTGGCAATCAGGGCGGATGGCGTCGAGGCCGACGGGGGTGCGCAGGGTGATTTCGAGGGTGGGGATGCCGCCTTCGACAAGGGCGTGGGACAAATCGACGGCGGTGCTAAGTCGTCAATCGCCATCACAGGCACGACTGCGCCGGGCGGTCAGGATTTCGCGTGGGGTCAGTTTGGACATTTCGATTCTCCAGGTGGAATGGGGTTGTCGTTTTTGTTGAGGTCAAAACGGGATGGGGGTTTTGAGTTTTCAGACGACCTTTAGGGCTGTAGGTCGGATACCCGTATCCGACAAATGCCCCTGATAACGTCGGATTCGAGAACCGACCCACGTCTGTTTTAAACGGCTTCAATAATTTTTTTCAGACGACCTTCCGTTTGAAAAGGTCGTCTGAAACGTACATCAGGCAAATTCACCGCCGAAGCTCATGGCACCGGTTTCTGCGCTGCTGGTCATGCTGCGGAAGTTGGCGAAGAGTTCGCGGCCACAGCCTTGTTGGTTGGCGCTCAAGTCGATGTGTTCGACTTCGCGGGCGTTCCATTCGGCTTCGTTAATCAGGACGTTGAGTTCGCCGGTAACGGAGTCGAAGCGGATCAGGTCGCCAGTACGGATTTTGGCAATGTTGCCGCCCATCAGGGCTTCGGGCGTCATGTGGATGGACGCGGCACTTTTTGCCGGACGCGCCGGACATACGGCCGTCGGTCAGCAGCGCCACTTTGAAGCCGCGGTCTTGCAGGATGCCCAAAGGCGGAGTCAGTTTGTGCAATTCGGGCATACCGTTGGCGCGCGGGCCTTGGTAGCGGACGACGCAGACGAAATCGCGTTCCAACTCGCCGCGCTCAAACGCAGCCAACACTTCGCGTTGGTCGTTGAACACGATGGCGGGCGCTTCGATGATGCGGCAGCCTTCGCGCACGGCGGACACTTTAATCACGCCGCGTCCGATATTGCCTTTCATCAGGCGCAGGCCGCCGTCCGGGGAGAACGGGTTGTCGGCTTTGCGCAGGATGTCGTCGTTGCCGCTGGTTTCAGGGGCTTCGCGCCATTCGAGTTTGCCGTCGATGAGGAAAGGTTCTTTGGTGTAGTGGCGCATACCGTGTCCGACGACGGTATCGACATCGTCGTGCAACAAACCTGCGTCCAGCAATTCGCGGATGACGAAGGCAGGCCGCCTGCTGCGGTAAAGTGGTTCACGTCGGCTTTGCCGTTGGGGTACACGCGGATGAGCAGCGGGATGATGGAGGAAATTTCGTCAAAGTCGTCCCAGTTCAAAAATCACGCCGGCGGCACGTGCCATGGCAACGAGGTGCATGGTGTGGTTGGTCGAGCCGCCGGTCGCCATCAAACCGATCAGGGCGTTGATGAAGGATTTTTCAGTCAACATTTCGCCCAAGGGTTTGATGGTGCCGTTTTTGATGCCGCGTGCGAGGTGTCCGGCGGCGTAGCGGGTCAGGGCTTCGCGCAAATCGGTATAGGGATGAACGAAAGCGGCGGCGGGCAGGTGTACGCCCATCATTTCCATCATCATTTGGTTGGAGTTTGCCGTGCCGTAGAAGTGCAGGTGCCGGGGCTGTGGTAGGGACCCCATTTCGCTTTTCGAGCAAGGTCATCACGCCCGACTTTGCCTTCGGCGAAAAAGCTGGCGAGTGCGGGCTTTTTCTTTATTGCCGATACCGCTGGACATAGGGCCTGCGGGGACGAAGATGCCCGGGAATATGACCGAACGAAAGCGCGCCAATCATCAAACCCGCACAATTTTGTCGCACACGCCCATAAACAGGCTGCCGTCGAAACATTTGGTGCGACAGGCCGATGGCGGTACTCATGGCGATGACGTCGCGGGAGAACAGCGACAATTCCATACCGGCGTAGCCCTGCGTGATGCCGTCGCACATGGCGGGCGTACCGCCGGCGACTTGTGCAGTCGCGCCGTTTTTCTGCGCTTCGTCTTTAATTTGGTCGGGGAAGTCTTTAAACGGCTGGTGTGCGGAAACCATGTCGTTGTAGGCGGTGATGATGCCTAAGTTGGGAACGGTGTCCTGAAGCATTTCGATTTTTGATGCTTTTTGGGCATGGAGGCGTAGCCGTGCGCCAGGTTGCTGCAACCGAGCTGGTTGCGCTCTAAGCGTCCCATCTGTTTGGCGCTGCGGATTTTCGCCAGATATTTTTCGCGGGTCGGACGGCTGCGTTCGATGATGCGCTCGGTGATTTCGGCGAGCTTGGGGTGGATAGGAGTGGGATTCATGTTCGGTCTCCTGTCGGAAGGGGTGGTATGGGATTTTTGTTTGCGCGTTTCTGATTTTTTTGTATTGGGTGTGGGGCGTTCAGCGTTTCAGACGACCTTTCAAACCATGCAAGGGGTCGTCTGAAAGCCTCACTCTATCTATGCAGGCTATTATAATACAAAACCTGTAATTTAGTTACAAAAATAATCTGCTAAATGTAAGAAATTTGATTTAAATCGTGATATGCGTCATTTGTGAAAAATCTACCAGACCAAACTCATCAAACTTTTTAAACTAAGTCAAATAATTTGTAAAAATGAGAATAGACAAAATGTGTAGCCATGTAGTATTACTACTCATTAGCCCGCCTGTTTTGAAATTTTTGATGCAGGCGATTGGTTTCCATTGCTTTTTCTGCCGAAACCGCCCGTCTTTCACGGCATCCGGCGGCGCCGGCACAAGGCCTTCCTCAACGAGAGATAAAACGATGAGTACACAAACAAATTTTGATTTGGTGTTGTTCGGCGCGACCGGCGATTTGGCAATGCGTAAGCTGCTGCCTTGTCTGTATCAGGCGCACGTTGCAGGGTTGCTCAATCCTCAGGGGTCGTATTTTAGGTGTCAGCCGCAGCGATTTGGATACAGCGGGCTTTTTGGCAAAAGTGGAAACCAACTCCAAAAATCCATGTCAAACAAAACTTTTCAGACGACGCTTGGGCATCGTTCGTCAAACGCATCGAATATCTGAAAGTCGATGTTACCCAAGAAGCCGATTTTGCCGCTTTGGGCGAAAAAGTCAAAGCCCGCAAAGAGACCGACAACGTCATCATCTATCTTTCCACCGCGCCGAAATTCTTTGCGCAAGCCTGCGAAAAACCTTGCCAAAAGTCGGGACTGAACGCCGACAACGCGCGCGTCGTTTTGGAAAAAACCGCTGGGTACCGACCTCGCCTCTTCCCAACAAATCAATACCGATGTCGCCCGCTACTTCAAAGAGAGCCAAATCTACCGCATCGACCACTACTTAGGCAAAGAAAGCCTGCAAAACCTGCTGGCGCTGCGTTTTGCCAACGTGATGTTCGAGCCGTTGTGGAACAACAAATACATCGAAAGCGTACAACTGACCATCGCCGAACAGCTCGGCGTGGAAGAACGCGGCGAGTTCTACGACATTACCGGCAGCGCTGCGCGACATGGTGCAAAAACCACCTGATGCAAATGCTGTGCATGACTGCGATGGAAGCACCCGCCAGCTTGATGCCGACGCAGTGCGCGATGAAAAAGTCAAAGTCATCAAATCATTGAAACCGCTGACCATCGAATCCGTCAACGAAAACGTCGTGCGCGGACAATACATCGCCGCCAAAGGCATGAACGGCTATCTGCAAGAAATCAACGTTCCGCAAGACAGCTTCACCGAAACCTACGTCGCCATCAAAGCCGAAATCGAAAACGACCGTTGGAAAGGCGTTCCTTTCTACCTGCGTACCGGCAAACGCATGGCGGGCAAAGTGGCGGAAATCGTATTGAACTTCCGTCCGCTGCAAAACCATATTTTTTTGAAAAACAGCCAAGCCGCGCCAAACCGTTTGGTTATCGAATTGCAGCCGACCGAATCCGTACGCCTCTATACGCAGATGAAAGCGCGGGCGCAGGCAACAAAGTCGAAATCGTGCCGCTGGCAGCCGACTTGAAAAAGTCTCGAAGGCCGCCGCGCCGAAGCTTACGAACGCCTGCTGCTGGACGTCATCAACGGCAAGCTCGCCCTCTTCAACCGCCGCGACGAACTCGAAGCCGCTTGGGAATATGTGATGCCGATTTTGGAAAACTGGGCAAGCAACACCACCCCGCCGCACGGCTACGACGCGCATTCATGGGGTCCGGAAGCCGCCCGCGAACTGTTGGCGCGCGACGGACATAAGTGGCACGAAGACCAGTAAAGCCTTTTCAGACGACCTTTGTTTGAAACGTTCACGGTTCAAAAAGGTCGTCTGAAAACCATAAGGCGACAGATTAGGCGTTTCCGCCGACATTCGCGCCGCCATCGACAACACAGGCTCTCACTTACTTTCCCGCTCACAAACACTGCCTTTCAGACGACCTCCCGCCTCCTTTTTAACAAAGGTCGTCTGAAAACAGAGAAAGGACACTTTTATGTTCGTTTGGCATGAATACGAAAACGCAGCAGCCGCTTCAGAGGCTTTTTGGCAGACGCAGTCGCCGCCGCGCTGCAAAAACGCGCTGGATAACAAAGGCAGCGCAGTGTTGGCAGTTTCCGGCGGCCGCTCGCCGATTCCCTTCTTCCAAGCCCTGTCGCAAAAAGATTTGGACTGGCAAAAGTCGGCATTACTTTGGTTGACGAGCGCATCGTGCCGACGACCCACGCCGACAGCAATACCGCCTTGGCGCACGAATACCTGCTGCAAAACAAAGCCGCCGCAGCGACCTGGATTCCCGTTTGTCGAAGCGGGTAAAACTGAAACTGAATTACAACCCGACAGCGTCGTTGCCTACGCGCTGAAACATTACAAACAACCTGACGTACTGATTTTTGGGCATGGGCGGCGACGGACATACCGCCTCCCTCTTTCCCGCAAGCGCCGCAGCTGAAGGCAGCCATCAACGAATCAGACGACCCGACCCTCATCCACACCACGCCCGTTACCGCGCCGCACGAGCGCGTCAGCATGACCTTGGGCGCCATCGCCAAAACGGAAAACGTCTTTTTGGCGATTCAGGGTGCGGAGAAAAAGCCGTATTCGACAAAAGCCGCCGCGCGCGTCGATTTGGAATATCCGACCAGCCTGGTATTGAATCATCAAGGAGTGAAACTGCCATGTCTTCTACTCAAACTGATATTCAACAACCCGTCGGCAAAAAGCTATCCGCGCCTGGTTGCCGACATCGGCGGCACCAACGCCCGCTTCGCGCTCGAAACCGCCCCGCACCAGATTGAAAAAGCCCAAGTCTTGCCGTGCAAAGACTACGACACCATCGTCGATGCCGCCAAAGCCTATTTGGAACAGGCAGGCGGAGCCGAAGTCCGGCACGCCGCCTTCGCCATCGCCAACCCGATTTTGGGCGACTGGGTGCAAATGACCAACCACCATTGGGCGTTTTCCATCGAAACCACCCGTCAGGCATTGGAGCTGGACACCCTCATCCTCTTGAACGACTTTACCGCGCAGGCATTGGCGGTAACGCAGACTTCAAGCAAAGACCTGATGCAGGTAGGCGGGCATAAACCCATCGAATTTGCCCCCAAAGCCGTCATCGGGCGGGGAACCGGTTTGGGCGTGAGCGGACTGGTGCACAGCCCCGCAGGCTGGGTCGCGCTTGCCGGCGAAGGCGGCCATTCCAGCTTTCCGCCGTTTGACGACATGGAAGTTTTGATTTGGCAGTATGCGAAAAACAAATACGGCCATGTTTCCGCCGAACGCTTCCTCAGCGGCGCAGGTTTGAGCCTGATTTACGAAGCACTCGCCAAACGCGACAAACTGAAAAACTACCGCCTCAAACCGTCCGAAATCACCGAAAAAGCCTTAAGCGGCACATCCCCGCTCTGCCGTCAGACTTTGGACATCTTCTGCGCCATGCTCGGCACGGTTGCCTCCAACCTCGCCCCTGACGCTGGCGCGCGGCGGCGCGTATTTGTGCGGCGGCATCATCCCCCGCGTTTTTGGAATATTTTAAAACCTCACCTTTTCCGCAGCCGCTTTGAAAACAAAGGCCGTTTCGAAGCCTATCTCGCCGCGATTCCCGTCTATGTCGTCTTAAGCGAATTTCCGGGCATCACCCGGCGCAGCGGCGGCACTCGACAACCACTTGAAAAACGTTTAATCACACAAGCCGCCCCGACAGCGGGCGGCATACACCGAAGGGCATATTTATGTTAAGCAAAAATCAGCGAATCACTGTCAAACCTGTCGGGCGCAGAACGCAAAGTCGCCGAATGCGCCTTGGCGGAACCCAAATGGTTTGTCCATGCCGCCGTCGCCGAAATCGCCGAGCGCGCATCCGTCAGCCAGCCGACCGTCATCCGTTTTTGCCGCAGCCTGGGCTACAAAGGACTGCCCGAGTTCAAACTCGCCCTGTCCGCCAGCATAGGCCACGAAGGTATGCCCTACGTCCATGAAGAGCTCAACGCCGACGACGACATGAGCATCGTTGTCGAAAAAGTATTGGGCAACGCCGCCGCCTCCATTTTGGGCGAACGCCGCTTCCTGAAAGAGTCCGAACTGGAAAACGCCATCGCCACCCTGATGCACGCCCGCCGTGTCGAGTTCTACGGCGTCGGCAACTCCGGCATCGTCGCCCAAGACGCGCAACACAAATTCTTCCGCTTCGGCATTTCCACCGTCGCCTACGTCGATACCCACACCCAACTGATGGCAGCCTCCGTCCTGTCCGACCAAGACGTCGTCGTCGCCATTTCCAACACCGGCTCGTCCATCGAGCTTTTAGACGCCGTCAGCATCGCCAAAGAAAACGGCGCATCCGTCATCGCCCTGACCCGCAACGACTCCCCGCTGGCGCAACTTGCCGACTGCGTTTTGAGCATCGCCACAGGAAAACGCCGAACTCTACACCCCCATGGTGTCCCGCCTGCTGCAACTCGCCGTCATCGACATCCTCGCCATCGGACTCGCTCTGCGCTTGGGCGATGCCGCCAGCCTGCAACTGCAAAAAGCAAAAAAAGCATACACAACAAACACGTCGATTACGATAAAGACTAAACAATATAGTGGATTAAATTTAAATCAGGACAAGGCGACGAAGCCGCAGACAGTACAGATAGTACGACAAGGCGAGGCAACGCCGTACTGGTTTAAAATTAAGCTCACTATACATTTTCAGACGACCCGACATATCCCAAGGTCGTCTGAAAATACCGGCCAAAAAATCAGTGCCGCCGTTTTCCCTCAATGTTGACACCCAACCCAAATAACGGCAGACCCCGCATTCACACTCCAACCCTAAAAAAACGGAAACCCACCCGTTCCCATTTCAGACGACCTCGCGGCCGTTTTTCCCACAAAAACCGTCCAACCTCAGGAGCATCCGATGAAACACCTTCACGACTTACCGGCTTGGTCAAAATTATGGATACATTTTGACGAAACCAAAGAACAACACATGCGCGAAATGTTCGATCAAGACCCGCAGCGTGCCGAACGCTACTGGCTGCAAGTCGGCGGACTGACGCTGGATTACTCCAAAAACCGCATCAGCGACGAAACCATGGCACTGTTGTTCGAGCTTGCCCGTGAAGCCGGCGTACCCGAACGCATGCAGCAGATGTTCCGCGGCGAAAAAATCAACACCACCGAAAACCGCGCCGTCCTCCACGTCGCCCTGCGCAACCGCACCAACTCCCCCATCGTCGTTGACGGCGAAGACGTCATGCCCAAAGTCAACCGCGTCCTGCAACGCATGGGCGAATTCGCACACGAAGTCCGCAGCGGCAGCTGGCTGGGCTATACCAACCAAGTCATCACCGACATCGTCAACATCGGCATCGGCGGCTCCGACCTCGGCCCGCTGATGATGTGTACCGCGCTCAAACCCTTCGGACACCCCCGCCTCAACATGCACTTCGTCTCCAACGTGGACGGCTCCCAACTGCGCGACGTATTGTCCAAAGTCCACCCCGAGACCACCCTCTTCATCATCGCCTCCAAAACCTTCACCACCCAAGAAACCCTCACCAACGCCCTGACTGCGCGCAAATGGTTCCTTGACCATGCAGGCAACGAAGCCGCCGTCGCCAAACACTTCGTCGCCGTCTCCACCAACCAAAAAGCCGTTGCCGAGTTCGGCATCGACACCGCCAACATGTTCGAATTTTGGGACTGGGTCGGCGGACGATACAGCCTCTGGTCGGCAATCGGCCTGCCCATCATGCTCTACTTGGGTGAAGAAAACTTCATCGAAATGCTCAACGGCGCGCACCTGATGGACCAACACTTCATCAACACCCCGCTCGAGCGCAACATGCCCGTCATCCTCGCCCTCATCGGCATCTGGTACATCAACTACTACGGCGGCGGCAGCCACGTCATCGCCCCCTACGACCAACACCTCCCACCGCCTGCCCAAATTCATCCAGCAGCTCGACATGGAGAGCAACGGCAAACAAGTTACCCTCGACGGCAAAGCAGTCGGCTACGAAACCTCCCCGATTATTTGGGGTGAAACCGGCATCAACGGTCAGCACGCCTTCTTCCAACTGCTGCACCAAGGCACCCACATCACCCCGATCGACCTCATCGCCTCGCTTGAAAAACGCAGCAACCTGCGCGGCCACCACGAAATCCTGCTCGCCAACGTCTTCGCCCAGCCGAAGCCTTCATGCGCGGCAAAACCCCCGACGAAGTCCGCGCCGAACTCAAAGCCCAAGGCATGGAAGCAGAGCGCATCGAAGAGCTGGTTCCGCACAAAACCTTCTCCGGCAACCGCCCGACCAACCTCATCCTCATGGACAAAATCAACCCCCGCAACATGGGCAGCCTGATTGCCATGTACGAACACAAAACCTTCGTCCAAGGCATTATCTGGGGCATCAACAGCTTCGACCAATGGGGTGTCGAACTCGGCAAACAGCTCGCCAAAACCATCCTCGCCGAGCTGACCGGCGAAACCGGCGTACAAAAACACGACAGCTCCACTACCCGCCTGATCAACCTTTATCTGAACGCCAACAAATAAAGACAGCCCCATCAGGACAAAAGGTCGTCTGAAAACCCAGATTTAAGGTTTTCAGACGACCTTTTTGTCTGACAGAGTTGATAAATATAGCAGGAATTCAAATAAGGAATAACGGCAGCATGGCGGTTTGCCATTGAAGCTGCCATGCATTTATGGATAGTAACATTCCTTCCGTTTTATAAATTTCTCAACGGGGTGTCCATAAAAATACTTCATACCCTCTATCCAGTTTTTTTCGGCTAACCGATCAATATAGCCAATCATCAAATCAAGCTCATTTCTCGAGATGACAGCATCAGTCTCAACTGGAATTTTTTCGCCCGTAAAGATAGATAAAAGAGAAGATTGGACATAGAGATTATATTTTTCCCTCTTTTGTGCGGCAACATATAGAGCAGTCATAATTTCTTGCGTCAATAAACCGGGGAAGGCGGGAGAGGTCTTTATAGTAATAACAATCTGAATCTATGGTTTTTATCTTATCCAGATATAAATTTCCTACATCATCCAAGGTTGCGTTTTTCCGATAATGTTGAACGATAGTTGAGGAAAATATCCAACGCATCTTTTATCGCTATTTCTAAATTACTGTCAAAGCCATCCCATTGCCCCCACAACGCTAAAAGATATGGAATGACTTGGTATGACATTGTTGCCGTTGCGCCGACAACGAAGGTAAAGGCACCAAATGACGATGCGGAATCAAAAAACGCAAATTCCCAATGTTTTGCAAATCATCGTGTACACACCGAACAAAAACAGCCTAATACATAAATTTAATACTGTTTTATCTTTTTGTTTGGTTCATCAGGTCGACTAAAAAGGTTTTTGACGGAAAAAGTCTCCTTTTTTCATGATTTCGACAATGAGCAATATACGTTCGCGTTCTTCCTGAACCGAAAGCAAGCTGCCCTTTAGTTCATCCAAACTCATCTGATTGACTTTGCCATACCAAATTCCGGGCAGTAATACTTCAATCATGTACCAAGTTCCTATCTTAAACTTTGCTGTCAAAATGCAAAGGTCGTCTGAAAAAGCCCGTATCCGGGGCTTTCAGACGACCTTTCCCTTATTCTTCTTTGTTTGCCGCCTCAAGGCAGGGCAATGAATTTAATCAGCACTTCTTTGAAAATAAAGCCGAATACGCCCAAGCCCAATACTAGGAACAAAATCGCGATGCCGAATTTGCCCGCCTTGGATTCTTTGCCCAAGTTCCAGACGATAAAGCCCAAGAAAATAACCAGTCCGGTCAGACAGATTTTCATCGCCCAATCGGAAAAATTCCGCTTCACTCATAATTGATTTCCTTATTTGATGTTGTGTGTATTTTAATGTTTTCAGACGACCTTTGAAACGCCAAGAGGTCGTCTGAAATGTAATGGCTCAGGTATAGTGGATTAAATTTAAATCAGGACAAGGCGACGAAGCCGCAGACAGTACAGATAGTACGACAAGGCGAGGCAACGCCGTAATGGTTTAAAGTTAATCCACTATAAATGCCGCCAGTCGGGCGTTTTGGCTTAACGCGCCAACGCCTGTTTCAAATCGTCAATCAAATCATCGACGTATTCCAAACCGACGGACAGGCGCACCAGTCCGGGGCGGATATTGGCGGCGAGTTTTTCTTCGGGCTGCATCCTGCCGTGTGTGGTTGTCCACGGGTGGGTAATGGTCGAGCGCACGTCGCCGAGGTTGGCGGTACGGGAGAAGAGTTCGACGCTGTCGACGACTTTTCCACGCGGCGTCAGTGTCGGCGACTTCAAAGCCGATGACGATGCCGCCGCCGTTTTGCTGTTTGCGGATAAGCTCCGCCTGCGGATGATCGGGCAATCCGGTGTAGTAAACGGCTTTGAACCCTGCGGCTGCGCTTGCAGCCATTGGGCGATTTTCAGGGCGTTGTCGAACTGTTTTTCCATACGCAGCGACAGTGTTTCCACGCCGCTCAACAACTGCCATGCGTTAAACGGCGACATTGCCAGCCCGCAAGAGTTGCAGTAAACGGCGACCTGCGTCATCAATTCTTCCGAACCCGCCAACACGCCGCCCATCACGCGTCCGTGTCCGTCGATGGCTTTGGTTGCGGAGGAAACGGAAATATCGGCGCTGTGTTTCAAAGGCTGCGAGCCGACGGGCGACAGCAGACTGTTGTCCACCACCAAAAGCGCGCCGATGCTGTGCGCCAATTCTGCCAAGGCTTCTAAGTCGGCCACTTCGCCCAAGGGGTTGGACGGGCGTTTCCAAAAACAGCAGTTTGGTGTTGGCTTTGACGGCGGCTTTCCATTCGTCCACATCGGTCGGCGACACATGGCTCACTTCGATGCCGAATTTGGTGACGATGTTGTTGATAAAGCCGACGGTCGTGCCGAACAGGCTGCGGCTGGAAATCACATGATCGCCCGCCTGCAGGAAGGTGAAAAACGCCGCCTGAATCGCGGACATACCGGTCGAAGTGGCGACCGCGCGTTCTGCGCCTTCTAAGGCGGCGATGCGTTTTTCAAAGGCGGCTGTGGTCGGGTTGGCAGTACGGGTATAAGTGAACCCTTTGATTTTTTTGGAAAACAAATCGGCGGCATGTTGGGCGTTGTCCCACATGAAGCTGCTGGTGAGGAACAATGCCTGATTGTGTTCGCGGTATTCGGTTTGCTCTTTGCCGCCGCGTATGGCGAGCGTCTGCGGGTGGAGTTTTTTACTCATTTGTTTTCCAATCTTGTTCAGCAGGTTTGTTTGATGTCTTATAGTGGATTAACTTTAAACCAGGACGGCGTTACCTCGCCTTAGCTCAAAGAGAACGATTCTCTAAGGTGCTGAAGCACCCAGTGAATCGGTTCCGTACTATCTGTACTGTCTGCGGCTTCGTCGCCTTGTCCTGATTTAGTTAATCCACTATAAATAAGAGAAGCCATAGGTTAACTTGTTAACATTTTGCGCTTATTTGCGCCGTCTTTCAAGTTTGGCGGCGAATGGCAAAAGGTCGTCTGAAAACGTTTTTCAGACGACCTTTTGCAATCGTTCAAGCTTTATTGATAGATCTGCCCGTCGTGTTCCAGCCAGCCGTCGGCATGGCGGCCTGCGGGGTCGTGGTGCGTCCAATGGAGGACGCCGCCCTGTTCCGACCATTCGTATTCGCCGTAGAAGCCGACTCTATCGCCTTTTTTCAAGCCTTTGATTTTGTCGGCGAGATCGATGTTGTGCGCCACTAAAAGCGTTTTGCCCGCTGGACAGTTTCAAGATAAAACGCTGATGGCGCGTGCCTTGGTTGTCATCGGGCAGCGTTTTGAGAACCGTGCCTGCGCCTTTCACCTGAATATCACTCTTTTGGTTTTCAAAGGCTTGCTGCAATATTTGTTCCGCGCTGCCCTGCCCTGCTTGGCGGTCGGATTTCGGCTGCTTCGGGTTGCGACTTTTTGGATTCAGACTGTCTCGGATTGGGCGTTTTTCCGCCTGGGTTTGGGGCTGCGTTTGGGTTGGTACGGCATCCGCTGCCCTGACCTTGCCGCCCCTGCTGCATTTTTGATAACCGACTACCACGGCGACAACAATCAATATCCAAATCCATTTGTTTTTGTTCATAAAATCCACGCCCAAAAATGCCCGACGGTTCATCGGGCATAAATTATTTGAAAGGAGTTAAATCACGATAACGTGAGCCGCCATTATATACAAAACCGGCGGAAAAATCAGCATTTTCAGTCCGATACCTGAAGCGGCGGCTGCGTTATCACGCTTTTTTGTTTCCCTGACTGTATTTCATTTCGTATTTGATGTCGTTCAGGATTTTTTTCACGTTGTAATCCAAAAGCTGTTCTACCAAATCGGGCGCCTGTTCGCTGAGGGTTTGTTGGAGCTGGTAGGTAAACAGCGCCATTTGTTTCTGCACGGCGGTGCGTATCATGCCGTTGACGGCATCGGCGACGTGCGGGCGCAGGCGTTTGATCAAACGCTCGCTCAGGTCTTGCTCGGAAATGCAGAACACTTCCCTGCGGTTGATGACCTGCGGGTTTAATACGTTGATATGGACGGTAATCGGCGGCGTTTCTTCTTTGGGGTCGTCTGAAACCTGCTCTTGCGCCTGCGGATTTTCGTTTTCAGACGACGTTGCCTCTGCTTTTGCAGGCGCGTCAAATTCGACTGTTTTACGTTTCGGATTCAGCCAAACCGTGCGCGTAGACTCGATTTGCCTGTCGGACGCGCTCATTTGCAGCGAAGACTGCGCGTTCAGCCAGTTTTCCTGCAAAATCACCATCGCATCGGTCTCCGCCGTTTCAGCGGCTTCTTCCTCCAGCATGGCGTTGTGTTCCTCCTGCCATTTGCGCAGATATTCCGTCAAGACGGCATCGCGGTTGGCATCGTCGAGCTTGGCGGTTTTGGCTTTGGGCTTCTGCTCGACGGCTGGCTCTTGAGATTCGCGCACCAAAGGCGCGTGTGTAAGGTGCATTCAATTGGCGGGTTTGCCGCAGCTTTTTCCAAGCGGCTTTCCCAATCCAGGCTTTCATCCGTTTGTTGTGGCGTATCAGGGACGATTCGTATCCATTTTTAGCTTTCGTTCTTCCGTTGTGTCATTTCATTTCACGCGCATAGCGAATGCCGTGATTTGCTATAATGCGGTATTTTAACAGATTCCTAGGAACACATCATGAGCAGCATCGAACAACGCCTCGAATATTTGGAAGAAGCCAACGACGTTTTGCGTATGCAGAACCACGTCCTCGCCACCGCCCTCAAAGGCCTGATCCGTTCGCTGCCGTCCGACATGGCAAACGAAGCCGTCGAGTCCATCCAGCTTGCCTTTGAAGACGCGCTCGCCGAATTGAACTACGAAGACAGCCCGCATACCGACCTCTTCCATGACGTAACCTACGCTTTTTTCCGCGAAAAAGAACACTGACGCGTAGCGACTTCCCCAAACCGTGTTAAACTATCCGTTTATTTATTAATATCCGTAAAGAAGGAACCTCCCCATGAACATGAAAAATGGATTGCAGCCGCCCTCGCCTGCTCCGCGCTGGCACTTTCCGCCTGCGGCGGCCAAAGCAAAGACGCTTCCTCGTCAGCCCCTAAAAGCCGACAAAGTGTACCGCGTCGCCGCCAACGCCGAATTCGCCCCTTTCGAATCATTGGATTCCGCCGGCAACGTTGAAGGTTTCGACGTCGATTTGATGAACGCGATGGCAAAAGCCGGCGGATTCAAAGTCGAATTCAAACACCAGCCTTGGGACAGCCTCTTCCCCGCACTCAAAAAAACGGTGATACGGATATCGTCATCTCCGGCGTAACCATTACCGACGAGCGCAAGCAGTCCATGGATTTCACCGACCCTTATTTTGAAATTACCCAAGTCGTCCTCGTTCCCAAAGGTAAAAAGTCGCCTCTTCAGACGACCTCAAAAACATGGCGAAAGTCGGCGTCGTTACCGGACAAACCGGCGACTTCTCCGTTTCCAAACTCTTGGGCAACGACAATCCTAAAATCGCCCGCTTTCGAGAGCGTTCCCTTGGTCATCAAAGAGCTGGAAAACGGCGGCGTGGATGCCGTAGTCAGTGACAGTGCGGTCATCGCCAACTATGTGAAAAACAACCCGACCAAAAGCATGGACTTCATCACCCCTGCCTGATTTCACGATTGAAAACTACGGCATAGCCGCACGCAAAGGCGACGAAGCGACCGTCAAAATGCTGAACGAAGCGCTGAAAAAAGTACGCGACAGTGGCGAATACGACAAAATCCACGCCAAATACTTCGCCAAAGAAGGCGATAAAGCGGCAGCCGCCAGCCAAGCAGCCAGCCAACCTGAAGCAGCCAAATAATCTGTTTCAACGTTCTTATGCAATAAGAAAGGTCGTCTGAAAGCCTGTATCGCGGGTTTCAGACGACCTTTATAGTGGATTAAATTTAAACCAGTACGGCGTTGCCTCGCCTTAGCTCAAAGAGAACGATTCTCTAAGGTGCTGAAGCACCAAGTGAATCGGTTCCGTACTATCTGTACTGTCTGCGGCTTCGTCGCCTTGTCCTGATTTAGTTAATCCACTATATGTCGGATTCCGTTCTGAAGGCAGTATTGGGAGGCTTGGCCCTACCCTCGTTATCCGATAGCAAGTCTTTCCGAACCAAGCCGCCGCAGAAATTCAAACACACAGAAAGTCCCTTATGTCCCAATCCACACCCGCCCCACTGGGCGAAAAGCAAATGGCGGTTTTGATGGCGATGTTGGTTGCCCTGATGCCGTTTTCGGTTGATGCTTTACCCTGCCCGCCATTCCAGAAATGGCGCAGTCGTTGAGTACGGATATCCACCGCATTGAGCAGAGTTTGGTTTTGTTTATGTTCGGCGTGGCGTTCGGTCAGATTGCCGGTGGTGCGGTTTCGGACATCAAGGGACGCAGACCCGTGGCTTTGTTCGGTTTGAGCATTTATTTTTGCGGCCGTTGTCGCGCTGACGATGGTGCAGTCGGTGGACGGGCTGTTGAACCTGCGCGCCGTACAGGCGTTCGGCGCGGGGATGACGGTGGTCATCGTCGGAGCGATGGTGCGCGATTATTATTCGGGCAGGCAGGCGGCGCAGATGTTTGCCTTAATCGGCATTATCCTGATGGTCGTACCGCTGATTGCGCCTATGTTCGGCTCGATGTTGCAGGATTTGGGCGGCTGGCGTTTTATTTTCGGCTTTTTAGCGGCGTATTCGTTTGTTTTGTTTCATCTTGGTGTTTACTTTCCTGCCGCGTCCGAAGCAGACGGGTAAAAATCAGGATGGACATTTTTCGGACTGGTGGCGGGCAGGTTTCGCCAGAGTGCTGAAAGACGCGGGCGGCGATGGGCTATCTGTTTTTTTCAGGCATTCAGCTTTGCGTCGATGTTTGCATTTTTGACGGAATCGTCGTTTGTTTACCAAAAGCTGTACCATGTGACGCCGAACCAATATTCTTGGGACTTTGCGCTGAACGTCCTTACGATGGCTTCGTTCAACCGCATCACGGCATGGCGGCTGAAAACGGGGGCGCACCCCAAAGTATTTTTGAAATGGGGCATTATCGTGCGGTTTGTGGCGAACCTGACGATGGTGCTGTTGGTCTGATCGATGGGTGCTGCCGCCGATGTGGGCTTTGGTGCCATGCGTGATGTTTTCGGTAGGCACGCAAGGCTTGGTCGGCGCAAACACGCAGGCTTGCTTTATGGCTTATTTCAAGCAGGAAAGCGCCAGCGCAAATGGGGTATTGGGCGTATTCCAATCCATCATCGGCGCAAGCGTGGGATTGCTGGCGACGCGGCTGCACAATGGTTCTGTGTTGGTGATGGCGGGCATGATGCTGGCTTCGACGGTATGTGGGATTGTGTTGCTGTGGCTCTGCTCGCATCAGGCTTGGAAAGAAAACGATAAAAGCGAATATGTGTGAATATAGTGGATTAACTTTTAAACCAGTACGGCGTTGCCTCGCCTTGCCGTACTATCTGTACTGTCTGCGGCTTCGTCGCCTTGTCCTGATTTAAATTTAATCCACTATAATAAATAACAAAGGTCGTCTGAAACCTTGAAATCGGGTTTCAGACGACCTTTACATCAGCCTATTGCTTTATGGCACGACATCGCAAGACTTCGCTTTTTTTCGTGCTTTAGGCGCGTTGACGAAATCTTTGCAGTCCGCCAGCAGCTTGGGCAAAAGCGGTTGGAACACGGGATGGCTGCGCAGCTTGCCCGCGTAAAACGACATCATGTACGGATAATAATACTGCATCGCCTGCATCCATTTCGCACCCTCTTCCTTCTTGCCTTGCCGGTAGAGGTACAGCGCCACCTGATAAGCGTTGGAATACGGGCGGTAAGACAAGGAATCAATCGCCGCCTTCTCCGCCCAAGGTTTGACCTGCATATCGGTCGGCTCGGCACGGCGGGTCAGGCTGAGGTCGGCATAATAAGCCAGCATCGGGCTGGTTTTCAGAAATATGGCGCAAACCGTTAATCTTCCGCCCCGCCATCTCCGTACTTTTCATTTTTCGGAATCCGGCTGTAATCGACCAAATCGGTATACGTCCAGCCCATATGCAGCAGCCCGCCGATAATCAGCAGCGTAGCAAGCCCGCCCGCCCAATTGCGGCCGCGCATCCAAGCGAGGTCGTCTGAAACGTCTTCATAACGTGCCGGCGCGAGTGCGAACATCAACACAAACGGCGTCAGGAAATAGATATACCACAATGGGTACTCCAGCATACTGTGACACATACTGACGGCAACCATAGACAGCAGCAGCAGCGAAGCCGGATGGTAAGGACGCACCAGCATCCGCCACAGCCCCGCAAGCATCGTCAGGGCAACCAATACCGTACCGACCAGCCCGACTTCGAGAGCAGTTGTAAAACAATATTGTGCGAATGGGTAAACAACACGCCTAAGATATTATTCGGGAAATACTGCTGCTCCGCATTAATCCAGAAAGTCTGTTGGGCAAAACTGTTCCAGCCGTGTCCGAACCAAGGTGCGGACAAAAAGGCAGTCCAGGCTTTACGCCATTCAATCTGACGCATCGAGCCTTCAAAACCGCTGTTTCCGGCGCGTTCGACCGCCGTTTCATATTGACCGTTGCCCAGCAGCTCCAAAATCGAACCCATCGCAAATTGAAATACCGCCACCAACGCGACCGTCAGGAAAAAAATATCCGCACCAGCCTCGCAGAATCCCGTCCCGCACGCCAACGCCACAGCGGCAAAATCAACGCCACGCCGGCCACATAGCCCAGAATCGTGCGCGAGTTGACCAAGCCCAAGACAGCCGTCATCAGGAAGACCAACACAAATCCCAGCCAGCCCGGCATTTTGCGGGTTGACCACAACTAAGCCGCCGCCAAAACACCCCACATCAAATAATGCCCGAGGTGGTTGCGCTGCCCAAGCTGACCGCTGACCTCTTTTCCGCTATACACAATCATGTTGCGCAGGAACCCAAGATCGTACCAACCCTTAAACTGTATAAACGCAATCGCAGCCTGCAGCAACGTACCAAACAGCAGCGACCACGCGAACACCGTCACAATGCGTTCCTGCCCGTAAGCCGCCACCCAGCCGCGGCAAGCCCATACCGCCAAAGCCAGAATGATAAACGTCCACATCACCATATCGTTCATGCCGACGTAAATCAAATCCATCATCCGCGCCTGCAGCCACCAAAATGCCGCCAAAACCAGCAAACCGACGGCCGCCTTCGGCAGGCGCACGCTCAACAAACCCTTATACGCCGTCACCAACACCAGCATCAGCGCGCCCAGAAGCGAAGCCGCTTCCAAATAAAAAAACTCGACAACGGACCCACGCGGTAGAAGGACAAAAAAACGGCGCGGCGCATATCCACAAGAAACAGCACCACAAACGGCAACAAACGTCTGTCCCATTCACTCTTAAGGTCGTCTGAAAAACGCATAAACATTATTTTCCCGCCTTTCTCTGCTGCTTCACAAAAGCCAGGCATGCAACAAAAAACACCAAACACGCCGTCAACGATAAAGCGGCACACACCACCTCGGCAGCACCCGCATTAAACAAACGCATCACCGCCTCGGCAAAAATAAATCAAAATCAACATAGAACTATACTGGTAAGTATAAACTTTACCCTTCAAAAATACCCGACAACGGCAGGCACAAAGGCAAAGCCTTCAGCGCCAGCCACGAACCGCCGCTGCGCAAAGGCGCAATCCACAGCTCCCAAGATAAAGAAAGGACAATCAAAAATCAAGCTGCCGCAAGCAGCCAGATAAAGGCAAAGAAGATTTATGAGAAGAAGTATTCACGGATAAAGTTCAACAGGCATCGCGCCGAGTGTAAAATGCAGGATTATACCGAAAAACCGAAACAACCGTTGCAGCCCGACCGTTTCAGACGACCCCTGGGCTACCGTCAGCATCCGTCGTATTGCTTTTTCAAACTGTCCGACGAATCAAAAAAGATATCCCGTCAGGCAGCCGAACATCCCGAAAAATCCCCAAACAGGTTGAACCTTCACGCCTGCCCATAATCCTATTGATTTATTCTTTTGGTTCTCTATGAAAACAAACCGTACCCTATCTTTCAAAACCGCAATTCTCCGTTTGTCCGCATTAGGCTTGGCATTCACACTTGCCGCGTGTGCCGGCGGCCCATCCACCGGCCCCGTACCCGACGGCTACTACCGCGTCAAACCGGGCGACACCCTCAGCCAAATCGCCAAACGCTACGGACAAAACGTCAACACCTTTGGCATCATGGAACAATCTGAACAACGCCTCACAAATCGAAGTCGGACAAGTCTTGCGCGTCCGTAAAAACGCCGCCAACCGCCCCCGTTCCGGCAGTACCGACATCAGCAGCGCCAGAACCGTCGCCCCCGTCAACCGCCTAACCCTGCAATGGCCGGTCGACAACGGCAAAAATTCCATCATCCGTGGCTACGACAACGCGACCAACAAAGGCATCGATATTGGAGGCACACTCGGACAGAGCGTCAAATCCGCAGCAGCCGGAACCGTCCTCTACGTCGGCGAAGAAGTGCGCGGCTACGGCAAACTGATTCTCATCAGCCACAGCGACTTCTCCATCACCGCCTACGCACACAACGACACCATTCTGGTTCAAAAAGACCAAAAAGTCGCAGCAGGCCAGCCGATTGCCACCATGGGCAATAGCGACACAGACGGCGTCAAACTGCATTTCGAAGTCCGCATGAACGGCAAAGCCGTCGACCCCATGCAGTACCTGCCCGGCTGAGCCACATCCTAATAAAACCCAAACCAAGCCGCAGCCCGATTCCGACAAACGGATTACAGGTCGTCTGAAATGAGAAAAACGCTTCTGTTTTAAGAGACAGAAGCGTTTTTTACAATTTGGCATTCTCGAGGAGATGCTGATGTGCTTAATGGCTACGCCTTTGCCCAATCCCCTTACTAACCTTTACAGGGAAGATATCCTCAAAACTCAAAACATATAGTGGATTAACTTTTAAACCAGTACGGCGTTGCCTCGCCTTGGCTCAAAGAGAACGATTCTCTAAGGTGCTGAAGCACCAAGTGAATCAGTTCCGTACTATCCGTACTGTCTGCGGCTTCGTCGCCTTGTCCTGATTTGAATTTAATCCACTATAGATCAAATTAAAAACAACATTATCAAAGGGGTCGTCTGAAACCCTCTATTCAGACGACCCATCCTATTTATCCCCACCACCCTCAAACAACCATCCATAACGCATTTCCACCATTCATCATCGTTCATTTGTCCTATCTGCCTTTTTGATTTATGTTCAACTGGAAAAGTACACGAATTCGATGCCCATCACGGTAATCTGCCTACCGAGTAAAACAACAGCAACCATATAAAAAGAGACAATATGACAACCAAGCTATACGAGTCCCTGCAACGGGAAGCCGATGAAATCCTGATGATGACGAAGACTACAATATCAATGCCCGTTTGGGACTGACCATATTGATCTACTACACGGGCGGCGGTTTGGTAGCGGGACAACGCAAGACGCTGGAAGCTGCCGAACGCTTTTACTCAAAGTACCATGGGTATTTGAAAATGCATTTTTGGACAGACATGCGCCGTTTTGCACGGCTCAATCCGACCGCATTTCAAAACAAAAATAGACCGTACCATTAAAAATGCTGAAGCAGGACGCAGATTAGAATGTGTGCTGACTTCTGATACGGAATATGGTCAGAGTACCCGGAATATCAGTTCAAAACCCTATCCTCCCACCCAATAGATGAAAAATGGATTGTCTTGCCTTCAAATTACCCTGCCTTTTGTCCTTTTTATCGACCACTGCCCAACAGCAGGAATTCGAAGATTGGGTGGAATATGTTTGCAAACAGTTTGATATTTTACACGGCTATGCCGGACTGACCATCGCTCTCCTGATTCCTACTATAAATACCAATTTTATGAATACGCCGTTACCAAACGTTATTGGGGGTAACACCTGATTCTAGATTCACCCATAACCCTCCTTTTGGTACGAAGGTATAAAATCTATCAGCTGGTACACACTTGTCGGTAAGGCGTTTCAGAATAAACTGAACAGCACGGAAATCCAAAAACGTTTTGAACCATTATCGTGATATTACACTGAAGACTTATAACGGCACCATGGTATTCAAAGCAGGAAAAATTCCCGATTTGGGAGATAAAACCAAACCGTTGCCCGTTAATTACCTGATAGTGAATAACCTGATGCGGCCGATACTGATGCAAAAAGCTGAACGACTCACTACATACTGCTTTCGGCAACGGTAAAAACCGCTACTCAGCTTCCCAGGGCTATTACTGGCTGCATCGCTGGGATAATGCCAATTTTGAAAACGGGATTTTTGATCCTAAAGGGACGAAGCAGGAACTGATGCCTGTTTACCGTGAGAGACCGTTGGAGCACCTTATGCTGGACTGTGGATACCCGATAATCTGGAGAATGCAATAGAACGGCATTTCGAAAAAGGGGAAATCTTTCCTGATGATGGTGAATACCTTCAGCACCTACAAAATGGTACGACCGTAATTTGGAAAACCGATGCGGTCTGGAGGCTACTCAAACGGGACGATGGCGGCAGTGTGCTGCAGGCTTCAGAGTTTTAATGATCCGATATTGCTGCTCCGGCGTTTCAGACGACCCACGGACTCTGCCCAAACACAACAATTACTTTTTAGAAAGGACACATACCATGTTTGATTTAACGTGCAGCTACTTAGACGATGACGATATAGATCACGAAGCCGAAAAGCAGTGGATTTTTAAAAACTTTACACAGGCTTGAAAAAGAAGAGGAAATTAAATCTTTATTGAACGATTTTTCAAAATTTTTCATCGTTGTATGACGAAGCCGTTGCAGCAGGATTGAAAAAAGTGCAGTCAACGACTACATCATTATTTCCTCCTCAGCACCAGACGAGGTAACCGGCGCGCTTAAAGAATATCTGGGGAAAACCATTTACGACGCCTGGGGCAGAACCGTGTCAAAAAGCCAAATGCTGCGGGATTTTGTCAGTGAATATAAATGGGCGCATTTAGATATGGAAACATTCGACGCTATGAATCGGGAGAATTTTTTTAATAATATTGAACTCTAGCAGTATCCGATAGGCGGACAGGAAATTGCAGCGAATCCCAGATGCGTCAAAAAAATGAATATAGGAAACTAAATGAAAAATCGATTTTACTATGCATTTTTCTGCTGTGCAGCAGTCCTCGATCGAGTATTCAAGGATATGCTGGCCTTTCAAACAGAATACCTCCAAGAGCTATTTGCACGCAACGATACGGTTACAGTAGACCTGTTGACAGAACGTAGAAATATCAAAAACGGCATGGTCAACTTTAAAGACAAAAAGCTATCCGTAATCAAGACCCGCAAAAACTACAATCACAACTATAAAGACAAATATGTCGAGTTTCCTCTGCCTCTCGCTGATCTTGCGCTGATGAAGGATTTTGCAATGACTTCAGAAGAAGTACGGCATGAGTTCGATATGTTCAACCTTAATTGGCTGAATGCTCTCTATAAGGAATGGTATAAATATGAGGATGAACATCGTCCAATAGAAAAACAACACGGTTTGTTTAAACTAGGCTTAGCCCCAAGTGCCGATGGTTCTTCTTCTGTTGCGTTTGGTCATTATTTTTTGATGAATGAATCCGACATTGATAAAACCTTGATAAAAATGGATATTCTTTTATTTGGATAACATATCTGCCGCATTGCCGGTTTCAAGGAATAAACCGTTTTTACCCTTCGAGAGTCCGGCCATTTTCCCTTTTACAAAAAACGTCTGGCTTTAGAATGGTTTTCCTTTCTACCCGCCGAAATCCTGCCTGAGGAAGTACCCAGTGCAAACGAGGTTATCTATCTTCCGAATTGTGGCAGCATCATTATTAGCACTGAGCAGCCCTACGACTTTGAAAAATCCTGAAATGCGCAAGGTAACTGCCGCCATCGAACAGGAGCTTTTACCATTTAGGATTGCTGCCTATTGTGAATCATGTGGGCATTCCTCAAATTAATGACTTACCTTTTGTTAGTCGTGAGCAACGCCTTAAAAACATGAGTCAGGGAAGCGGGGGTAGGCAAAGAAAAATAATAGGTTTTAACTTTTCAGACGACCCTAGTGGACCGTAGCCGTGGAAGTTGTTTAGACTTTCCTACGCCCTTTTATAGTTGTAAGCTTTGTCAGTAACCGCGCACCGCCGTCAAGAGAAGCGATCCGCGATAGAGGGTCATCTGAAACCTGTGATCAGACAATCTTAAAAACATATTGAAAGCATCTAAATTTTTAGGATTCCATATAGGCTATAGCTACTAATATAACTTTCTCAGCAATTCCAAAAATTATCCGCCACTATCCCCACTTCTTCATCAATAGAATCAATATTATGATTAAAAACCGAATTTTTCCGTCCAAAGATAAAAATAATACTATCACCCGAAGGGGTATTCGCAATAGGTAACCCGTATTGTTTAAAAATCTGGATATATATCAATAATAGAGTTAAAGCTTTATAGTCAGATTTAAAAAGACAAAAAAATGGTCTATAACTATCTTATTACCCTTTTATTCTAACTTTAGATGGAATCCCTCCATTGTATTTAAGTAAAAAATTGAATATAATCTTCATCAAATCGACAGCCTAAATTATCTTGTAATTGGGCAATCTCATCAGGCTCAGGATTATTTGAATGATGCGCCTTAATTAAATTTTGTAAGGTTTTTTATCCGGCAAAATTCCGTATTCTCTCATTTGCTGAACGTCAGTTTGATTCAAACCAAATTTTTAAATTTAATATTCATCTTCAAATTACTCCTATAACCTATTTAGTCAAACCATTTAAATTTTTATATTTTTATTTCTTTATATTATTCACAATAAAAATAGGGATAATATGCAAGATATTTTACAGACAACTTAAAAATAGCGATACTATATGTTTGATTTTTCATTAAAAATCCAATCTCTATAGATGAAATTATAGAATTTCTTGCCTCAGCCTTTGGGCTGTTCTTCAAAATAAAATTCTAGCAACCACTTTTTGAAAAACTTAATGATCCAAGTTTTTCAGAAAATGATTTGAATGAAATATACTGCCTTTGTATTTATTCTAACGTTAATGGTGATGCTTTTTGGCTTGTGAATTTATATCGGATTTCAGCAACAGATGATGAAATTAGAGATAAAATTATAGCAGTATCTCAACTCAAACATATTGTTTGTTATATCCCTAATGATGACTTTTAATGGATATTTATTGACCGGAGAATCGGAAAAATCCAATTCAAGTTTATGAAGATGAAGATATAGAAGAGGAAAATACATATCTATTTAACGAGCCAATATCAACCAACTGAATATAAAAAATTTTTAACTCAAGGATTTAAAACCCAAGGTCGTCTGAAAAATATTTCAGACGACCTTACCTACTAAAACTCAATGCAATTTACAATATTATTGCTTCTAAGATACTGATAATAAATTTGAATCTTATAGTTCATAAAAGCAAGCCAAAAATTCCTTTGACGGCTATGTTAAACACCCAACCATCCATTCCCAAAGACAAAAAATAAACCCTTACTGTTCTCCAGTAAGGGTTTATTGAAAATCTAGCACGCCCACGGGGATTCGAACCCCGGTTGCCGCCGTGAAAGGGCAGTGTCCTAGGCCTCTAGACGATGGGCGCGTAACCGAGTTGCGAACTATACATAAGCGTTAAAACGCTGTCAACGGGTTGGGCGTTTTTATGGTCAAACTGGTTTCAGACGACCCTTCTGCTCCTTATCTTTGTATCCGCTTTGCCTGTATAATGCCGCTTTTTAATGAAAAAGGAAAAACAAACCATGTGGTTCAAGCAGATCAGTTTTATCCGCTCAACAAAGAAAAAGCTGCCCGAAGCGGACGTACTTGCCGACAAACTTGCAGAGGCTGAATTTACCCGCTGCCAAGGTTTGGACTGGTCCAGCGAAAGGCTTTGCCGCACCGGTTTCGTTCTCTCCCGAACTCGTTTTTCCTGCCGACTTTACTTTGCGCGTCGCCCTGAAAAAAAGAAGAAAAAGTCCTGCCTGCCGGCGTCATCCGCGATATTCTGGAAGAGAAGGTGGCGGAAATCCAAAACAATGAAGCCCGCAATGTCGGCCGCAAGGAAAAACAAGAGCTTAAAGAACAAATTACAGACGACCTGCTGCCCCGCGCGTTTACCCGCAGCAGCCGTACTGAAGCGGTGTTCAACACCCGCCACGGCTATCTGCTCGTCAACAACGCGGCTTCGCTAAAGCGGAAAACATCCTGACCAAGCTGCGCGAAGCCTTGGGCGGTTTGGAAAGCCTCGCTGCCGAATACCAAGCAATCGCCCTCTTCCTGATGACCGAGTGGCTGTTGCAAGGGCATTGCGAAGGCGGTTTTGAATTGGACAGCGATTGCGAACTCAAAGGCGTAGGCGATGTTGTTCCCGTCGTCAAAGTATCCAAACAAGATTTGACCGCAGATGAAGTGGTCCAACACGTCAAAAAAACGGCAAAACCGTAACCCAGCTCGGCTTGGTGTGGCGCGAACAAATCGCCTTCATCCTCACGCAAGACTTCACGCTCAAGCGCATCCAATACCTCGACGTATTGCAGGAAGAAGCCGAGAGCAACGGCGACGATGCCGCCAGCCTTGCCTTCGCCTCGCAAATCCTGATGGCGGAATCCGTCAGCACCATGTTGGAAGAGCTGGTTTCCTATTTGGGCGGCTGGCAAGACTAATTTTTCAGACGACCTTTACACGATAAAAGGTCGTCTGAAACCTACCTCCAATGGACAACCTTTATGTTTAAAACACTTCGCATTCCTGCCGCTTGCCATTATGCTTGCCCTCCCGCCTCTGCCGCCGTCCTGACTTCCTATCAGGAACCGGGCTGCACCTACGACGGCGATGTCGGCAAAGACGGCAAACCCGCCGGCAAAGGCACATGGCGCTGCCAAGACGGACGCAGCTACACCGGCGCATTTAAAAACGGCAAATTCGACGGACAAGGCGTTTTACACCGTCTCCGCCAACCGCGAAACCTTCATCGAACCGTTCAATTCCAACAGCACCAAGTTCCGCAACATGGTACTGTCGAGGCATTCAAAAAAAGGCCTGGCACACGGCAAATTCACCGCCTCGCAAAACGGCGAAACCGTCTTCATCATGAAATGCGAAAACGGCATGATTAAAGAAGTGAAACTGCCCAAAACCAAATAACCCTCGCCCTCGCATTTTCAGACGACCTCTCCGCAGACGTCGTCTGAAAACCGCAAGAAAACAAGGAAAACATTATGAGCATCAAGTCCGACAAATGGATACGCCGCATGAGCGAAGAGTTCGGCATGATCGACCCCTTCGAGCCGAACCAAATCAAAGAAGCCAACGGACAGCGCATCATCTCCTACGGCACGTCCAGCTACGGCTACGACATCCGCTGCGCCAACGAATTTAAAAATTTTCACCAACATCAACAGCACCATCGTTGATCCCAAAAACTTCGACCCGAAAAACTTCGTCACCGTCGAAGACGACTGCTGCATCATCCCCCCTAATTCCTTCGCGCTGGCGCGTACGGTCGAATACTTCCGCATCCCGCGCAACGTCCTGACCGTCTGCTTGGGCAAATCCACCTACGCCCGCTGCGGCATCATCGTCAACGTCACCCCGTTCGAGCCGGAATGGGAAGGCTACGTTACCCTCGAACTTTTCCAACACCACCCCCTGCCCGCCAAAAATCTACGCCGGCGAAGGCGTGGCGCAAGTCTCTCTTCGAGAGCGACGAAATCTGCGAAACTTCCTACAAAGACCGCAACGGCAAATACATGGGACAAACCGGTGTGACCCTGCCGAAAAACCTGATGATGGCAAACCGCCGCCCGTCTTTTTGCAGACATTGCGGGCATTAGGAAAAACAAATCTGACGGCATCGGGTTTAACGTATCCGAATCCGTCCGAGGTCGTCTGAAAACTTAAATCCGGCGTTTCAGACGACCCTTTTCATATCCGCCGCAAAGCCCGCCGCCCAACGCTTCCATTGTGAAAAATATCCTTAATTTGGTTTACAATGATGCCATTTCCAAATCTTATCGAGAGAACAAAATGTTAGACATCCAACAGCTCCGCAGCCACACCGCAGCCGTCGCTGAACGTTTTGGCGCAGCGCGGTTACGAGTTTGATACCGCACGTTTCAATGCCTTGGAAGAGCAGCGCAAAAGCCGTCCAAGTGAAAACCGAAGAACTGCAAGCCTCGCGCAACAGCATTTCCAAACAAATCGGCGCATTGAAAGGACAGGGCAAACACGAAGAGGCGCAGGCAGCCATGGATCAAGTCGCCCAAATCAAAACCGATTTGGAGCAGGCCGCTGCCGATTTGGATGCCGTTCAGAAAGAATTGGACGCATGGTTTGTTGAGCATACCCAATCTGCCGCACGAAAGCGTGCCTGTCGGCAAAGACGAAACCGAAAAACGTCGAAGTTCGCAAAGTCGGTACGCCGCGCGAATTTGACTTTTGAAATCAAAGACCATGTCGATTTGGGCGAACCTTTGGGCTTGGATTTCGAAGGCGGCGTGAAACTGTCCGCGCGCGCTTTACCGTCATGAAAGGTCAAATCGCCCGCCTGCACCGCGCGCTGGCGCAATTCGCTCGATACGCACGCTGAAACACGGCTACACCGAGCATTACACGCCCCACATCGTGGACGACACCACCCTGCAAGGCACAGGCCAACTGCCCTAAATTTGCAGAAGATTTGTTCCATGTTACCCGCGGCGGCGACGAGAGCAAAAACGCAATATCTGATTCCGACCGCCGAAGTGACGCTGACCAACACCGTTGCCGACAGTATCGTGGCAGGCAGCGATTTGCCGCTGAAGCTGACCGCCCATTCCCCATGTTTCCGCTCCGAAGCGGGCGCATACGGCAAAGACGTGCGCGGTCTGATTCGCCAACACCAGTTCGACAAAGTGGAAATGGTGCAAATCGTTCATCCTGAAAAATCATACGAAGCACTGGAAGAAATGGTCGGTCACGCCGAAAACATCCTGAAAGCTTTGGAACCGCCCTACCGCGTGATTACCTTGTGTACCGGCGACATGGGCTTCGGTGCAACCAAAACGTACGACTTGAAGTCTGGGTTCCCGCACAAAACACCTACCGCGAAATCTCAAGCTGCTCCAACTGCGAAGATTTCCAAGCCCGCCGCATGAAGGCGCGTTTCAAAGACGAAAACGGCAAAACCGCTTGGTACACACCTTAAACGGCTCCGGCGGCGGTAGGCCGTACTTTGGTCGCGGTTTTGGAAAACCATCAAAACGCCGACGGCAGCATCAATATTCCTGCCGCTTTGCAGCCTTATATGGGTGGCGTGACCAAACTGGAAGCCCGATAAACCGTGTAGCTGATTCCATCGCTAACATATCAGCAGGTCGTCTGAAACCCTTAAACAAGGTTTCAGACGACCTTTTCGTATAGCTGCCGCTGCCGAAATCAAAGCAACCATATCGAGCCTAAGCGTCCGAAGCGCGACGGCTCAATGCGTTATTACTGATTGTGTTGGCGGAAATATGCCCATTCTTCAACGACCGTACCGTCCGGCAGATGGCAAAGCGCATATTCGCCGCCGTCTTTGTCTTTTTCATTTCCAATTTCCCGCCCTGCTTCACGCAAAACCTCAGAAGCCGGATTTGCCGCGTCGACTGTCGGCGCTTCTTGTTGGGCGGACGTATTGCAGGCCGCCAAAACCGTAGCGGCGGCAATGCTCAAAACAACAGGTTTCATCATATTATTTCCTTTTCGATATCGTGATTCAGACGACCTCAGCCCGAATTTCAGAGAACGATTCTCTAAGGTGCTGAAGCACCAAGTGAATCGGTTCCGTACTATCTGTACTGTCTGCGGCTTCGTCGCCTTGTCCTGATTTATAGTGGATTAACTTTAAACCAGTACGGCGTTGCCTCGCCTTGTCGTACTATCTGTACTGTCTGCGGCTTCGTCGTCTTGTCCTGATTTAAATTTAATCCACTATAAAGTTAATCCACTATATTTCTTCCAAACAAAAAGGTCGTCTGAAAACGGAAACAGCGTTGCCGCCGCTTTTCAGACGACCTTCAACCGTATTTATCGGTTCGACCCTTTGACCATATCCATCAAAAAAACAGGGCGGCAGTCTAAGTTGCCGTTGTAGAGCGGGATTTTGCGTTTGGGCGAAAGGCGCATGAATTTCGGCATATCGCGGTCGCCGGTAAACATTCCCGCCAGCCAGCCCGCGTAATGCTGCTTCAGCCACGCTCCCAACTGCGGATAAAAGGGCTTGCAGGGCTTGGACTTCAGCAAGGCGGACGCCGTAAGGCGGATTGAAATCAAAATGCCGCCTTCTCCGTTCGGACGGGTGTCCTGCGCGTCTTTGACTTCAAAAACGGATAAACGTGTCCACTTCGGCAGCTGGGCGTTGGCAACGGCGGCGCGAATCATATGGCGGTCGTTGTCGCTGCCTGAAATCGGGGCAGACGCAGGGCGGATTTGCGTTTCGGCTTCGTGTTGCAGCTTTTTCCAAAGGGCGGCATCGAAGTTTTTCAGCTTTTTCAAACCCGAAACGGCGCATCAAACCGGGCGCGCGGCGGGTGGCAATCCACGCGGCTTCGATGACAATGGTGCCGCTGCCACAAAATGGGTCTTGGAAAAGGCTGCGTGCCGTCATAGCCTGCCAGTAACAGCAACCCTGCCGCCAGGTTTTTCGCGCATCGGCGCTTCGCCCGTATCTTGGCGGTAGCCGCGTTTGAACAAGGCTTCGCCGGATGTGTCGATGAAAATTTGAATGTCGCGCTCGTCGATAAAGGCATGGATGCGGATGTCGGGGCGGATTTTGCCGACGCTGGGGCGCGCGCCGCAGGCGTCGCGGGAACACGTCGCACACGGCGTCTTTGATTTTTCAGCCCGACGAAATCCAAACTTTTGACTTGGGCGCGTTTGCCTTCTACTTTGACTTTGAAGGTTTGTTCCAAGTCAAACCAATCCGTCCAGCGGATATTTTTTTGCCGCTTTATAAATGTCTTGCTCGCTGCGGTAGCCGCTTTTGGTCAGGCGCAGCAACACGCGGCTGGCAGTGCGCGAATGCAGGGTTGATGCGGTACACCTGCTCCATACCGCCTTTGACGCGACGCCGCCGTCAACGGCGCGGATGTCTTGGCATTTGAGTTGTTCGAGTTCTTGGGATAAAAGGGCTTCAAGACCGCGCGGGCAGGTAACGAAGAGGGAATAAGTGGTCATGCGAACCTTTCGGATGGGCGGCGTATTCAGATGGCGGATTAAGCTTCAATCTGGACAGGTGGAGCCATGCCAAACCCGTTTAAACTGAACCCGCCATGCCTCTGCCGCGTATTGCTCCGTCGCCGCTTGAAGGGGCGCGCGGATAAAAATGTGATGGACGTGATTATAAAGGATATAAAGGCAAAAGGTCGTCTGAAAACCCGTTATAGTAGATTTTCAGACGACCTTTTTAATGGATTCAAACAGAAACGCCGTCAATCCCCCAACGCCGCCACCATCACCGCTTTAATCGTGTGCATCCGGTTTTCCGCTTGGTCGAACACGATGCTGGCGGGGCTTTCGAACACTTCTTCCGTTACTTCCACGCCGTTTAAGCCGAAGGTTTCGTAAATCCATTCGCCGACTTTGGTTTCGCGGTTGTGGAAGGCGGGTAGGCAGTGCATGAATTTGACCTGCGGGTTGCCCGATGCCGCCATCAGCTCGGGGGTAACGCGGTAATCTTTCAATAAATCAATGCGTTCCTGCCACGCCTCTTTCGGCTCGCCCATGCTGACCCACACATCGGTATGGATAAAATCGACGCTTTTGACAGCTTCTTCCGCGTTTTCGGTCAACAAGATTTTTCCGCCGGTTTCTTCGGCGACGGCACGGGCGCGGGCGACGATGTTTTCAGACGGCCACAAGGTTTTTCGGTGCGCCGATACGCACGTCCATGCCGAGCTTCGCGCCCAACACCAGCAGCGAATTTGCCCATGTTGTAACGCGCGTCGCCGACGTAGGCAAACGCGGTTTGGTTCAAAGGTTTGCCGCTGTGTTCGCGCATGGTCAGCGCGTCGGCGAGCATTTGGGTGGGGTGGAACTCGTTGGTCAGACCGTTGAACACGGGCACGCCGGCGTATTTCGCCAATTCTTCGACCACTTCCTGCCCGAAGCCGCGATATTCGATGCCGTCGTACATCCTGCCCAACACGCGGGCGGTGTCTTTGATACTTTCCTTATGCCCGATTTGGCTGGCGGACGGCTCCAGGTAAGTGACTCCCGCCCCTTGGTCGCGCGCGGCGACTTCAAACGCGCAGCGGGTGCGGGTCGATGTTTTTTTCAAAAATCAGGGCGATGTTCTTCCCTTTCATCCGCTGCACTTCGCGTCCTGCCTTCTTAGCGGCTTTCAACTCGGCAGCAAGGTCGAGGTAGGCGGTGATTTCTTCGGTCGTAAAGTCTAAAAGTTTCAGGAAATGGCGGTTTTTCAGGTTCATATTCGTATTTCTCCTTTCCGGCAGTTCGGGCATTGATGAGCAATCTGCCGCTGCTCTATTTTAGTCAGGTCGGATTTTCAAATCCGATAATTTTAATCGGTGTTGTCTACCTCAAAATCAAAACAAGGTCGTCTGAACTTCGCCGCGTTCCAAAGCAAGCAGCGACTGTTTGCGGTTCAGGCCGCCCGCGTAGCCGGGTCAGCTTGCCGTCGCTGCCGATAACGCGGTGGCAGGGAATCAGGATGGACACTTTGTTCTGCCCGTTGGCGGCGGCAACGGCGCGGACTGCTTTGGGATTGCCCAAACGCTGCGCCTGCTCCTTGTAGCTGCGCGTTTCGCCGTAGGGAATCGCCAGCAGCTCATCCCATGCCTGCTTTTTGAAATTCAGTGCCAATCTGCTCCAAAGGCGTGGCAAAGGTTTTCAGACGACCCTTGAAGTATAAGTCCAATTCCTGCCGCAGAAGTTGCGTTCGCTCATCCTCCCGAAACACAAATCGTCCGCGCAAGGCTTTTTGGACGGCGGTAATTTCCTGTTCCATATGTTTCTGCCCGACAAATTCCAGCAAACACAAGCCTTTACCGCCGAACACCGCCAACATCTCGCCCAAAGGCGTGGCAATGGCGGCTGCGGTCAGTTCGTTCGAGCTATCAGGATAACGTGCCTCCAACAGACGGATGGCTCGGCGGATACGGATATATTCTTCAGGTGTGCAGCCGATACGGTCGATAAAATCCTGCTCGAACTGCTTGGCTTCGTGTTCCGTCAGATTGGGATACGGCATGACTTCACACTCAAAAAAACTTGGGTTTCGAGCCAATGGCGGATTTCATCCCATTTTGACGGCAGATTGTTTAAGAAAGGCAGGGTAATCATTCGTTTACTCCGTATCTCTATCATGGATTTGACGGCAAAATCCCCAATTTTCGCCATTCCCGCACGCCGATGCAGGAACGGGCTACGACGTAAATCTTGAGGGTTGGGTTGCGGCAATTCCTAAATATTCGATATTTCTAAAGCCTCAGGAAAGGAATTAAAGATTTCAGACGACCTGCAAAGGGTCGTCTGAAACCACGATTTTTGCATTTGCGCATTTCGGCACATCATCCAACCGTTTCGGCACATTCCTGCCGCCGTTGACAGCCTATAATGAATCCACTTATTCATCAAGTAAAGGAATCATCTATGCAAACCCGCATCCTCTCCGCCGTACTGCTGGCTTTTTCAACCGCCGCCTTTGCCGAGGGCGCATTCACGCTGCAATTCGACAACCCGTCCAAAGACGGCGGCTTTACGCAAAACCAGCTTTTGAGCGCGCTCACGGCTTTTGGCTGTTCGGGCGGCAATGCTTCGCCCGCGCTGTCATGGAAAAATCCGCCCGCAGGGACAAAAAGTTTCGTCCTGACCGTTTACGATAAAGACGCGCCGACCGGCCTGGGCTGGATGCATTGGGTGGTCGCCGATATCCCCGCCAATGTCCGCCGCCTGCCCGCAGGCATTACCGCACAAGGCGGCAGGCTGCCCAAAGGCGCGCTGCAAACCCGCACAGACTTCGGCACTCCGGGCTACGGCGGCGCGTGTCCGCCCGAAGGCAGGAAACACCGCTACGAATTCACGCTCACCGCGCTGAAAGTCGCCAAGCTGCCGAACATCACCGCCGAATCCACACCCGCGCTGGTCGGTTTCTTTACTAGGGCAAACAGCTTGGGCGAAGCGAAATTCACGGTCGAACACCGACGCTGACCTGCCCCGTGCGCCGATATGCCGCCGGCTCCGCTTCCGAGCGGACCGTCGACGGTACGCAACCGAACCGCTCTTTGAAGCGCGCGCTGAAACGGGACGGGCAGTCGCAGCCGACCGCGCCGGCAATCTGCGCCACCGGCCATTGCGTAACCTGCAACAGCGTCAGCGCGCGCATCATGCGAACATCCGTCAGCAGCGTACGGAAATTCGTGTCCTGCCGCGCCAACCGCCGCCGCAACGCGGCCTCGCTGCAATTAAGCCGCTGCGCCAGCATCGCCGACGACCAGTCCGCAGCCATATCGGCGGTAATCAGTTTGCGGATTTGCCGCATCAGGTTGACGCCTTCGTACACGGTAAAACCGATGCCGTCATGCTGCAACCACGCCAACACGCCGCAAAGCGCGGCCTCCGCCGCATTGTGTGGCACTTCTTCATCCGCCAGTACCGCAGCCGCATAATCAAACGCCGCGCTCATCCGCCCGGGGTGCGGCAGCTTCACCGCATCACACACTGCCTGCGCCGTCCCGTATTGTGCGGCAAACCTTTCTATGGCTTCCTGTTCGAAAGCAATCCATTGCGCCTGATAGAGGTCGTCTGAATCGGGAATATTGATGACGTCAAACGTCTGCCCGCCTGCCAACGCGACCGCTTCACCCTGCCGCAATCCTCAATTCGCGCCCCGCCCACCGCAGCTTCTTGCATCCGCGCCGCACGATAACCACGGTCGGTTCATGTACCGCCACGCTGCGGTACAAGGCGGTATGATGTTGCACGATGCCGCCTAAAGCACCCAATCGTTCACGCGTATGAAAGTAATTTGACGGCACGGTTATATTCCTCAATGTTTCAACACACAGGGCTGCACATAAGGCACAGTCCTGTTTACCCTGATTTGGAAGGGGTTACTTCCCAAAAATAAACCAAAATTCTACTGCCCTGAAGGGGCCGGGGTTTCAACCATATTCCGTCGGCGTGCCTGCAACTTGGCTCCCTCTCCTGCGGGGAGGGTCGGGGAGAGGGTAAAACAGGGCAGATACAGACAATATTTCCGTTGCCGTCCCTAATGCCTTCTCCCTAACCCTCTCCCACGGGAGAGGGAATGGATTGCCGTTCAAATAAATCGTTCTACATAAAAAAATCAATGCGTTATCTCGAAACTCACGTTAGGTCCTAATCAAATTGTCGGACATCCATATCCGACAAGCAATCTGCTTTTTCAGACGGCCTTGCAAAATTTAAGTTTGACATGCGTTCAAAAATAAGGCAGTTGATGCGAAGCCAAATTCCGTCGGCGTGCCTGCAACTTGGCTCCCTCCCTGTGGGGAGGGTTGGGGAGAGGGTAAAACAGGGGCAGATACAGACAATATTTCCGTTGCCGATCCCTAATGCCCTCTCCTAACCCTCTCCCACGGGAGAGGAATGGATTGCCGTTCAAATAAATCGCTCTACATAAAAAATCAATGCGTTATCTCAAACTCACGTTAGGTCTAATCAAATTGTCGGACATCCATATCCGACAAGCACATCTTTCTTTTTCAGACGGCCTTTTTCAGCCAACAACCGCGCCAATATCCCCTCATACACCGCCGACAGCTTCGGAATATCGTCCAGCCGCACGTTTTTCGTTGATTTGGTGGATGGTGGCATTGGACGGGCCTAATTCGATGAGTTCTTTCGCAATGGCTTTAATGAAGCGTCCGTCCGAAGTGCCGCCGGTGGTGGACAATTCGGTCTCTACGCCGCAGGTTTCGGCAATGGCTGCGCGTGCCACGTCGGTCAGTTTGCCCGCTTGGGTCAGGAAGGGCTGCCCCGAACACGACCACTGCAAATCGTATTGCACGCCGTGTTTGTCCAAAATGGCGTGAACGCGTTGTTTCAGCCCTGCTTCGGTGGACTCGGTGGAGAAGCGGAAATTGAATTTGACGTTCAGCTCGCCCGGAATGACATTGGTCGCGCCTGTGCCGCCGTTGATATTGGAAATTTGAAAGCTGGTCGGCGGAAAGTATTCGTTGCCTTCGTCCCAGACTTCCTGCGTCAGCTCTAACAAGGCCGGGGCAAAAAGTATGTACGGGATTGATTGCCAAATGCGGATAGGCAATATGTCCTTGCTTACCTTTGACGGTCAGGTTGCCCGACAGCGAGCCGCGTCGGCCGTTTTTAATCATATCGCCCAATTTGTCCACAGCGGTCGGTTCGCCGACGATACAGTAATCAATCAACTCGCTGCGCGCTTTCAACACATCGACGACTTTGGTCGTACCGTCCAGCGCGTCACCCTCTTCGTCGGAAGTAATCAGAAGCGCAATGCTGCCTTGGTGATCGGGATGTTCGGCAACGAAGCGTTCGCAGGCGGTAACGAAGCAGGCGATGCTGGTTTTCATGTCTGCCGTGCCGCGCCCGTATAATCTTCCGTCGCGCTCGGTCGGCTCGAACGGGGGCGAATCCCATTTTTCAACAGGGCCTGTCGGCACGACGTCGGTATGCCCTGCAAAACAGACGACAGGAGCCTGCGTGCCGCGTCGCAACCAGATGTTTTTGGTGTCGCCGAAATGGAGTTCTTCAGCCGCAAAAACCGATTTTTGTGTAGGCGTTCGGCAAGCAGTTTTTGGCAATCTCGGTCGTCAGGGGGTAACGGACGGGCGGGAAATCAACGCTTTGGCGAGTTCTAGGGATTGGGTTTCGGTCATTTTGTTCACTTTGGGAAATCAGGCCGTCTGAAATGTTCTCAATCTGATTTTCAGACGACCTTCGGAGTTAGGTTGATATGTTCTGAAATCATTTGCCATGACAGGCTTCATAAAGCGGCAGCAAATCTTCCACTGTTTCGACTATCCATTTTGCTACATCCTGTTTGCCCAAATCGTCGCGTTCGATATGTTTGCCAATACAGAAAAAAGTCTTCATCGTTTTGCAATTTTCGGTCGGATTCGCTTTGTTGTGCGACGGTGCGGTAGTCGTCATATTCGCTTTCCGCGCCGTGCCACATATCGAATGCGGCGTATTTTTTTCGGTATCGAAATCATCCAGCCAGCGGTTGTATTCCGGGCAGCGCAATCGGCGACACGTCGGCTTTTGTAACAGTGCCAGTCAAGCTGACGCTCAGGCGGCGGCGGTTCAATAAAATCGATAAAAATCGCGGCGGAGTTTTTGTATTGGGCGTATTTAAAGTAGGCGAAGAAATGGGCGCGCACCTGCCAGCCGTTACACCAGCGTTCGATATGCGGCGGGGCGAAAGGTTCGCCCAAAGTCTGCGGCGACCTGCTGTATCAGCTGCTGCCATATCTGCCAGTTTTCCTTGTAGTCGGCTTTGATTTGCGGGATGCTTTCGGGCTGGTATTTTTTTGAGCTGGGCAAACTGGAAAAACGGGATATTGAACAAATCGCAGCTTTTTGGCGTCAGCATGGTTTGCTTCCTTTTTCAGACGACGTGGTTGGTTTGCAGGGAGATACTGGGGGTCGTCTGAAAACTCTGTTTTCAAGTTTTCAGACGACCTTTGTTTGAAGAAACGGCAATCTGTAAACGACCTTATCTGCGTCGGCGCGCCGCCATGATTTCGCCGATTTCGGTCAGTTTTCTCTTTAGGGGATAAACGTTTTGCCCATGTCGAACAAGGGTTCTTCAATCGCCAGATGCACATCGTAACCTGCCACAAAGCGTTTGAACGCTTCCGCATCGGGGATATAGGCGTTGTCTGCTTCGAGTTTGGCAAATTCGGCAGCCACGGCATCCCAGTTGCCATGCAGGCTGACATGTTGGCGCAAAAGCTCATTCACGCTTTCTTGGGCTTGCGGCGCGTATTGCAAAAGGAGCGGGAAGAAGTTTTCTTCTTCGTCTTCATGGTGCAGCGGGGCGGCAACGTTGAAATACTGGGCGATTTGGCGGATGGTTTGCAAAACAATCTGATTGCAGCCGTTTTCGGCGATATAGTCCGACAGCATGGCGACTTGGCCGCAGAAACGGCGTACTTTGCCGTGGCAGGCGTACAGCATTTCAATCGGTTCGGCAAAGGTAACGCTTTTGGTTTCAAACGGATTCATGTTTGTGTTCTCAATGGGGTACTTTTCAGGCGACCATTTTATAACAAAACAGCCTGCATAAAGCAGGCTGTCTGTATTTTGAAGCTTGGACGGATTAGTCGACCAAAGTCACTTTGCCGTTCATCAAAGCACCGTGTCCCGGGAAGGTGCAGGCAAATTTGTATTCGCCGCCCGCCAGTTTGGCAGGATCAAGAGTCAGGGAAGCTTCTTCGCCGCCGCCGACCAGTTTGGTGTGGGCAACAACGCGTGCATCGTCAGCTTTCACGTAGTCGGTTGCAGCAGCGCCGGCACCGTCTTTTGAAAAATACCGTCCATGTCTTCGGCTTTACCGATGACGATGTTGTGACCCATGCTTTCTTTAGGGTTGGGTACCGGTGTGTTTCAGGGTAACGGTGAATTCTTTACAAGCTTTGCTGACTTGGATTTCTTTAGTGTTGAACTGCATAGCGTCGTTGGCTTCGACAGTAGTCGCGCAGTTGCCGGCGGCAGGTGCTGCGGCAGAGTTGGCGGAAGCCGCGCCGGAAGCAGGAGCATCGGCAGGAGGTGCGCTTTCTGCAGGTGCAGGTGCGGCTTCAGGGAAGCAGCAGATGCAGTCGGAGCAGGGCTTCGGCAGGGTTTTGAAGCTTCTTGTGAACAAGCGGACAAGCCGATAACGGCAGCGGAAATCAGAGCCAAATAAGCTTTCATGTGTATCTCCTAATGATAGGTGAGAATATGTTAAGTTCTACAAAAATAAAAACTTGCGAATATATATTAATGAACCTAATTTCAGATTTCATATCCGCAAGCGAAAGAAGGATGAAAATGAAACTATATTCTGCTACAACAAATCGAACAAATCCAAAAATTCAACGGCTGTTTTACCTCAGTTTACACAAATGAGAATAGCTACTATTAATGTCGTATTTCTTTAGTATTAGATTTTATCAGTCATACGAAATACTCTTTAACTTTAATTAACAAACAACACAACCATTTCAAACTCAACGGCTGTGTTTGCGCACCAACTCCGCCAGCGCGGCAGCCAATTCAGGATGCTTGTCTTCCAATTTTGCCGCCGCCGCATCAAAAAACTCTCAATGCCGCCCCGCTCAAATGCAGGGCTGTTGACTTTGGGTTGTGCCGGCGGCTTCGGCACGACTTTGACCACCACATCCCGAATCCCCGCGTTCAACTCCTGAAGCTGCGGCACAAGCGCGGGCAATATCATTTTCAGGCGCGAAGCCGCCATACCGTTTGCCGCCAGCAACACCAGCCTGCCCTCTTCGATGCAGGCGGTTTGAAAGTGCGGGTGCAGGTTTGCCGGCAGGATGCGTTTGACTGCCGCATCCAGCCTGCGCCATTGTTGCGACTGCTGCAACAAACCGGCCAACCGCGCATCCCGCTTGCCCAATTGTTCCAAATTCATATGTTTCAGACGACCTTTTCAAAGTGTACGGTTGTATTATCAAGATTGAAATCCGGTAAAACTGCCTTTATTTCAAACGGCATGACTGCCTTGCCGCGAGGCTTGTGTTAAAATCCCCGTTTCGCCATTATTTTATATCAGGCGCAGGAACTATTTCATGCTGACAAACATTGCTAAGAAAATCTTCGGCAGCCGCAATGACCGGCTGCTCAAACAATACCGTAAATCCGTTGCCAAAATCAACGCACTTGAAGAACAAATGAAAGCCTTGAGCGATGCGGATTTACAGGCTAAAAACAGCCGAATTCAAACAACGCCTCGCCAACGGTCAGACTTTGGACGACATCTTGGTCGAAGCTTCGCCGTCTGCCGCGAAGCGTCCCGCCGCGTACTCGGTATGCGCCACTTCGACGTACAGCTTATCGGCGGTATGGTGCTGCACGACGGCAAAATCGCCGAAATGCGTACCGGTGAAGGTAAAACCTTGGTCGCCACCCTTGCCGTCTATCTCAACGCCCTATCCGGCAAAGGCGTGCACGTTGTTACCGTCAACGACTACCTCGCCGCCCGCGACGCGGGCATTATGGAACCGCTCTACAACTTCCTCGGCTTAAACGTCGGCGTCATCGTTGCCGATATGCAGCCGTTTGACCGTCAAAACGCCTATGGCTCTGAGCATTACCTACGGTACCAACAACGAATTCGGCTTCGACTACCTGCGCGACAACATGGTGACCGACCAATACGACAAAGTTCAGCGCGAATTGAATTTTGCCGTAGTGGACGAAGTGGACTCCATTCTGATCGACGAAGCGCGTACCCCGCTGATTATCTCCGGGCAGGCGGATGACAACATCCAGCTGTACCAAATCATGAACAGCCTTCCGCGCACCTCATCCGCCAAGAAACCGAAGAAGGCGAAGGCGATTACTGGGTCGATGAAAAAAAGCACCCAAGTCATCTTGAGCGAAGCGGGTCACGGACACGCCGAGCAAATCCTGATTCAAATGGGTTTTGCTGCAAGAAAACGACTCTCTCTACTCCGCCGCCAACATCGCCCTGATGCACCACCTCATGGCAGCATTGCGCGCGCACACGCTGTTCCACAAAGATCAACACTACGTCATCCAAGACGGCGAAATCGTCATCGTTGACGAATTTACAGGTCGTCTGATGTCCGGCCGCCGCTGGTCCGAAGGCCTGCACCAAGCCGTCGAAGCCAAAGAAGGCGTGGAAATCAAACGCGAAAACCAAACCCTCGCCTCCATCACCTTCCAAAAACTACTTCCGCCTGTACACCAAACTTTCCGGCATGACCGGTACCGCCGATACCGAGGCTTTCGAGTTCCAGCATCTACAACCTCGAAACCGTCATCATCCCGACCAACCGCCCCGTACAACGTAAAGACTTCAACGACCAGATTTTCCGTTCTGCCGAAGAAAAAAATTCGAAGCCGTCGTCAAAAGACATCGAAGAATGCCACAAACGCGGACAGCCCGTCCTCGTCGGTACCACCAGCATCGAAAACTCCGAGCTGGTTTCCCGTCTTCTGCAAAAAGCGGACTGCCGCACAACGTCCTCAACGCCAAAGAACACGAACGCGAAGCCCTGATCGTTGCCCAAGCCGGTAAAGTCGGCGCCATTACCGTCGCCACCAACATGGCGGGCCGCGAGTACCGACATCGTCCTCGGCGGCAACCTCAAAGCGCAAATCGAAGCCATCCAGTCCAACGAAAACCTGAGCGACGAAGAAAAAGCCGCACAAATCGCCGCCCTTGAAAACGGCTGGCAGGCAGAACACGACCAAGTGGTCGCGGCAGGCGGCCTGCACATCATCGGCACCGAACGCCACGAAAGCCGCCGCATCGACAACCAATTGCGCGGACGCGCAGGCCGTCAGGGCGACCCGGCTCCAGCCGCTACCTCTCATTTGAAGACCCGCTGCTGCGCCTCTTTTGCGCTCGACCGTGCCGCCGCCATCCTCAACCGCCTCGCAGCCCGAACGCGGTATCGCCATCGAACACGGCATGCTGACCCGCCAAATCGAAGGCGCGCAACGCAAAAGTCGAAGGCCGCAACTTCGACATGCGCAAACAAGTATTGGAATACGACGACGTTGCCAACGACCAACGTAAAGTCATCTACCACCAACGCAACGAAATCCTCAACAGCAAAGACGTCAGCGACCTGACTAAAGGTATCCGCGAAGAAGTCATCAGCGATTTGGTCGAGTTTGTACATACCGCCCGACAGCATGGAAGAGCAATGGGACATCCCGCACTCGAAAGCCAGCTTGCCGCCGAATTCCGCCTGCACGAAGACATCCAAGCATGGCTCAAAGCAGACAGCACTTTGGACAATCAGGACATCAAAGAGCGTCTGATTAAACGCGTGGAAGAAGAATACGCAGCCAAAAGTCGAGCTGGTCGGAAAAAACCGATGGCGGATTTCGAACGCAACGTCATGCTGCAAGTCATCGACCTGCAATGGCGCGAACACCTTGCCGCCATGGACTACCTGCGCCAAGGCATCCACCTGCGCAGCTATGCACAGAAAAAAATCCGAAACAGGAATACAAACGCGAAGCCTTCGCCATGTTTGAAAACCTGTGGCGCGGCATCAAGCATCAAACCGCCGCCCTCTTGACCTCCGTCCAAATCGAGGCGCAACACCGATGTAGAAGAAATTGCCGAACCCGCACCCGTCGGCATCCAAACCATCCACTCCGAAGCGCCCGACATGGAAGAACTGCTCGGACAATCCCAAACCAATTTGGTTACCGAAGCGTTCGATCCCGACGGAACGGATTTCAGCCCGAGGCACTTGCCGCCCAAGGCCAAGTCGTCCACCGCAACGACCCCTGCCCTTGCGGAAGCGGCCTGAAAATACAAACAATGCCACGGCAAACTGAGCTGATGACGAGCTTAAACAAAGGTCGTCTGAAACCTCGAAAGGTTTTTCAGACGACCTTTTTCATCACCAAGTTACAGAACCGCGCCGCCATATACCATCGTTATTAAATTGTCAGGCGGTCACGATACGGTATAATCCCTAAATCTGCTTCGTACAGCATCATCGAACGCTTATGGACAATACGCAAAACCCTCAAAACCTGCAACGCAATTCATTGCGCCGCAACAGTATCTACCTGCTGCCCAACTCCTTCACCATCGCCGCCCTGTTCTGCGCCTTCTTCGCCATCACCCAATCCATGCACAAGCACTTTGAAATAGCGGCGATCGCAGTATTCCTCTCCATGCTGCTCGACGGCATGGACGGGCGCGTGGCGCGGCTGACCAACAGCCAAAGCGCATTCGGCGAACAGCTCGACAGCCTTGCCGACATGGTCAGTTTTCGGCGTTGCGCCTGCATTGATTATTTACAAATGGCAACTTTCGCAATTCGGCAAAATCGGTTATTCCGTCGCCTTCATCTACTGCGCCTGCGCCGCCCTGCGCCTCGCCCTCTTCAACACGCTTATCGGCAAAGTCGATAAACGCTGGTTTATCGGCGTCCCCAGTCCGACCGCCGCCGCGTTGATTGTCGGCCTGATTTGGGTCAACCACAGCGTCGAACGCTTCCCCGGCGTACATTGGTGGGCTTTGGGCATCACGCTTTTCGCCGGCATTTCCATGATTGTCCAAATCCCGTTTTGGAGCTTTAAAGAAATCAACATTCGCCGCCAAGTCCCGTTTATGGGCATGGTAATCGCCGTGTTGATCCTCCTCTTAATCACATGGAAGCCCGCCCTCGTCTTATTCCTCTTCTTCTTGGGGTACAGTCTCTCCGGCTACATTATGGCGGCACGGCGTTGGCTGAAAAACGCCGCAGGAACAAAAAGGTCGTCTGAAAAATGTGGACTTGGGATATTATCCTCGCCCTGCTCGCCGTCGGAAGCGCGGCGGGCTTTATGTCAGGATTGTTCGGCGTAGGCGGCGGTACGCTGGTCGTCCCCGTCGTCTTGTGGACATTGCAACTGCAAGGCATCAGCAGCCACCCTACGCCCAACATCTCGCCATCGGCACATCCTTCGCCGTAATGGTGTTCACCACTTTCTCCAGCATGTACGCGCAGCACAAAAAAAGCGCCATCGACTGGCAGACTGTCCGCCGTATGACCCCTTCCATGATATTCGGCGTACTGATCGGCGCGGTAACTGCCAAATACATGCCTACCCGCGCCCTGCAAATCTTCTTCATCTCATTCCTGACCCTTATCGCCCTCAAAACCCTGACCGACTCCAAACCCAAAGCCTCGCGCCACCTGCCCGCCCTGCCCGGCAGCGCGGTCGGCACATTGTTCGGCGCAGCTTCAAGCTGGGTCGGCATCGGCGGCAGCTCGCTGTCCGTCCCCTTCCTGATGTATTGCAACTTTCCTGCCCACCGCGCCATCGGCATCCTCCGGCCTCGCTTGGCCGATTGCGCTCGCCGGCACAATCAGCTATCTCGTTACCGGCTGGAATGTTCCCGACTTGCCCCACGGCTCCGGCGGCTTCCTGTATCTGCCCGCCGTCGCCATCCTCAGCATCGCGACCATGATTTTTCGCCCCTATCGGCGTCAAAACCGCGCACAAACTCCCCGCCCGCCAGCTCAAAAATCTCCTTCGGCATCATGCTGCTGCTGATTGCCGTCAAAATGGCTTGGAACCTTATGCGTTAACCATGCTGGCAAATACCGTATAACAAAATTACCCCCTTTTGGCATCATGAAGCTTCTAAAAAAACCGTTTAATCTTTCCCAAAAGGCAAGCCTCTGACCGTTTATTCGCCTGCAACGGCAAATATTCATCAGAATGCCACTCAACACAAAAAGGTCCTGAAACGAATCTGGATTTAGACTACTAAAGTTGGACACATCCCTCAACTCTGGGTGCGGTTTTCTCAGTAATATACTTCAAATATGACCGTGCTCCACTACCATATATACTACGCAGCCAACAGCGTACCGCAGACCACTACGGCATTCCCGAACCCCACCTGAGACGATGGATACGCGCCTATCAAGAAGGCGGTATCAGCGCCTCGGACATCCCAATCAAAACCATGCCCCAACACCGCGAAACCCTTCATCTCAGATAAACCCGACCAGAAAAACGCAGGCAGAGCTTATCGAAGAGTTGTGCTATATATGCGCGCAAGGTTGCCTATTTAAAGGGTTAAAGCCCTCGTAAAAACAGACCGAAAGGACAGCCAAACCGTCCAAACACAGGGGGCGCAACGCACCCGCTCAATACCTGCTGCACATCGCAAACCTGCTTGGCTTTAGCAGCTTTTACTACCACCACCAAGACCGACCGATCCGACACGGCCGACAAAGCACTCCTTGTCGGGAAACCTACAAAGGACAAAGGACGCTACGGACAAAGGCGCATTGCCGCGCCATTAGATTGGAACCGCAAAAAGTGGCGCGGTTGGTGAGCAGTTGGAACAGAAAGCCTCGCCCGGGCGAAAAAGCCTACCGCCATCCCGCCATGGGCGAAATGTCGGAACCTCCTCAAACGCCGGTTCAAAGCCCGAAAGCCCAACGAAAATGGCTGACCGACGTTACCGAACTCAAAGGGAGGACGGCGACGCTCTCTTAATCTTGGACTTGTTCAACCGCGGGATCGTCGCCTACGCCATGAGCCGCAGAGCCGACAGCGAAATGGTGAAAATGCTCGAAAAAGCCGCACCCGGCTGACTGATAAAGGAATGCTTCATTCTGACCAAGGCGTGCTGTACCGTACGGCGGGGTATAGGGTGCTTGCCCAACATTCCATGGTTCAAAGCAGCAACGCGAAGGCGAACTGTTGGGACAATGCGCCGTGGAAGCTTCTTTGCGGTGTTAAAGACAGGTGTTTCTATAACGCAGGAGAAATTGACGGTGGATGAATTGATGAAGCAGATGAATGGCCTGCGCCATGGATTACTACAACGGGAACGTTACGCAGTTTGAAATTGAAAAAGCTGGTCTGTCGCACAGAACCCAGCTTACACAGAGTGCCTGAATAGGCTTTATGAGTGTCAAGATTTGGGGCCAGTTCAATTTCAGACATTTTTTTGTCAATAAACAATGTTCAACGAGCATGATCAATAGAAGCCTTCGCGCTCTTCGCGGGTGGAAATGTAGATGTTTTTCACCTGCGTGTACGCGGCGAGCATCATTTTGTGGGTTTCGCGACCGATGCCTGAAGTTTTGTAGCCGCCGAACGGTGCGCCTGCGGGCGAGACGGTTGTAGCAGTTCACCCAAACGCGGCCGGTTTCCAGCGCGTTGGAAACGCGCAGGCAGCGGTTGATGTCGTTTGCTCCACACTGCGCCGCCCAAGCCGTATTCGCTGTCGTTGGCCATTTTGATGACTTCTTCTTCGGTTTTGAATTTAATCACAGTAGCAACCGGGCCGAAGATTTCTTCTTGGGCGACACGGGCGCTGTTGCTGCCGGCTTCGATTAAGGTCGGTTCGACAAATTCGCCTTTGCCCAACGCGCCTTCGATTTTTCTTACCGCCCGGTGATGATGCGGCAGCCTTCCTGTTCGCCGATTTTGACGTATTTTCAAAAATGGTTTCGAGCTGGCCGGCGTTGACTTGCGAACCCATTTGGGTATCGTCTTCCCAAGGCAGGCCGACTTTGATTTTTTTGAACTCTTCCGCCAAAGGCGTTGACGAATTTGTCGTAAATGCCTTCCTGTACGAAGATGCGCGAACCGGCGCAGCACACTTGGCCTTGGTTGAACAAAATACCTTTTTGCGCGCCTTCGAGGGCTTTGTCGAACGGCATGTCGTCAAAGAAGATGTTGGCGGATTTGCCGCCCAGCTCCAAGGTGGCGGGAATCAGCATTTCGGCGGCGGCGATGCCGATGTGGCGACCGATTTCGGTCGAACCGGTAAAAGGCGAGTTTGTTGAAGCCTTTGTGGTGCAGCATGTATTCGCCGGATTTTAGAACCGCGTCCGGTGATGATGTTCAGCACGCCTTTAGGCAGCAAGTGGTTGATTTTTTTGGGCGAACGACAACAGGCTCAGCGAAGTGCTGGAAGACGGGTGAATGACGATGGTGCAGCCTGCAGCAGAGTGCGGGTGCGATTTTCCAAGCCGCCATCAGGAAGGGGAAGTTCCACGGAATAATTTGACCGACTACACCGATGGGTTCGCGCAGGACGATAGACAGGTCTTCGGAGTCAAGCTGGGTAGCAGTGCCTTCTTCGCCACGGATCACGCTGGCAAAGTAGCGGAAATGGTCGGAAGCCAACGGGATGTCAGCGGCACGGGTTTCGCGAATAGGGTTTGCCGTTGTCCAGCGTTTCTTGCAAAGCGAACAATTCCAGGTTGTCGTCAATCACATCGGCGATTTTGTTGAGTATGGCGGCGCGTTTGGTAGTGGTGGTTTTGCGCCATGTTTTTGAACGCTTCCTGCGCGGCGGCGACAGCGGCATCGACATCGGCGTCAGTCGCGTCGGTGAATTTCGCCAATACTTCGCCGTTGGCAGGGATTGTATGAATCCAAAAAGCACGCGGGTTTTCGTCCACACGCCGTTAATCAAGAGGCCGTACTCTTTATCAAACACATTTTAAATCTTTTTGCCATGATGCTGTCTCCTTGGTTGTCTTTCTTAGGGTTTTGGACGTTCCTCAAACGTCGTCTAAAAACAGGATAGTATTTTTTTCTCTTTCAGTTCAAGCACTAAAAAAATGATAACGTTCTCAAAAATTCCAAATATGTAATTTTCTAAAATAGGAAATTTAAACCGATAAGGCTTGACCCCGTATGGAAACAAAGCGTGTTTGTTAATATATTTAAAGTTTTTCAGACGACCTTTTTACATGATATGTGTAAGAATTTTTCAGAATCTTCGCGGGATATATCCTTATAATTTAAAATGTTATGGTATAACATTTTATTCTTATTTTTCAAAAAGATAGGGTGTTGACACGGCGAAATGAAGGGAGTATTCTCATTTACAGGAAAGGCGTTATCCCGCCCAACCGTTTTACGGATTTCTTACGAATGCCAGGAGAACACCATGAAGATGCAAGCAGTTGTTGTGAATCAAAAATGTAGCAGGCGATGTAGAAGTTGTAGAACGCGAACTGCGCCCGTTGGAATACGGCGAGGCGTTGGTTGAAGTCGAATATTGCGGCGTGTGCCATACCGACTTGCACGTTGCGGCAGGCGACTACGGCGAAAAACCGGGCCGCGTGTTGGGACACGAAGGCATCGGCATCGTCAAAGAAGTCGCTCCGGGCGCGAACGCCCTGAAAGTCGGCGACCGCGTCAGCATCGCATGGTTGTTCCAAAGCTGCGGTTCGTGCGAATACTGTAATACCGGACGCGAAACCTTGTGCCGTTCCGTATTGAACGCAGGCTACACCGCCGACGGCGGCATGGCGACCCACTGTATCGTCGATGCAGACTACGCCGTCAAAGTCCCGACGGCCTCGACCCCGCGCAAGCCTCCAGCATCACCTGCGCCGGCGTAACCACTTACAAAGGCGTGAAAGTTTCCGGCGTGCGTCCGGGACAATGGATTGCCGTTTACGGCGCGGGCGGTTTGGGCAGCTTGGGTGTCCAATACGCGAAAAAGTATTCGGCGCACACGTCGTCGCCATCGACATCAACGATGAAAAACTGGCATTCGCTAAAGAAAGCGGTGCAGATTTAGTCATCAACGCCGCCAAAGAAGACGCCGCCAAAGTGATTCAGGAAAAACCGGCGGCGCACGCAGCCGTTGTTACCGCCGTATCCGCCGCCGCGTTCAACTCCGCCGTGGACTGCGTCCGCGCGGGCGGTCGCGTCGTTGCCATCGGTCTGCCGCCCGAATCTATGGACTTGTCCATCCCGCGTCTGGTCTTGGACGGCATCGAAGTGGTCGGCTCGCTGGTCGGTACGCGCAAAGACTTGGAAGAAGCCTTCCAATTCGGCGCAGAAGGCTTGGTCGTACCGAAAGTCCAACTGCGCGCTTTGGACGAAAGCTCGGCGATTTTTCAAGAAATGCGCGAAGGCAAAATCACCGGCCGCATGGTTATCGACATGAAAAAAGAATGCGGCTGCGGTCATCATTAATTTGACGCAGGCAGTTGACTAAAAAGGTCGTCTGAAACCTTGTTTTGGGGTTTCAGACGACCTTTTGTTTGATTTGAACCATCGCGGATTCACACAATCAGGGCTAATCGGCGCAGCCGGATCATTTCATGCCACAAAGGCGCAGGGGCGATACCCGATTTGACGTTGCCGCTTTTATAACCAACGGCGGACGCGTCGGCAGTACGCTTCATACTCAGCACCGAATTTCCGCGCCAAAAACGCGTTCTTCAGGCATGATTTGGAAACGCGTCATATAGGGCGGCGAATACCGCCAAAAAAACAGCCACGGCAGCGGATGCGCTAAGTGTCCCGCCCATGCCGCCAGCCAGAAGCCCATGCCCGCATACATCGGGTTGCGGCTGAAACGGTACACACCGTCTGAAACGAAGTGTTCGGTTTGTTCGGGGTTGAACGGGCTGACGGTCGTACGCACACGGCGAAACGCCCACACACCTAATACGCCCAACGCCGTCCCAAACGCTATCAAAACAACCGACAGCAATATAGGAAAGCGCGGCAGTATGCCTGCCAGCGTGGATACTTGCGCAGAGGCATACATCAGCAATGCGCAGATAAAAAACATACCGCCGGCGGCGGAATTTTAGTTTCTAAATTCATATTCTTATCTTTATAAAACGGATACAGTGACGTTTTCAGACGACCTCTTGCCGTCATTCCCCAAGTTCAAACCCAATCAAAAACGACTCGTCTGCCCGCAGATAACGCCATTTGCCGGGCGGCGGTTTTGCCCAGTTTGACTTTACCCATCCGAATCCGCTTCAGCCCGACGACGCGCAAACCGACGAGTTCGCACATACGGCGGATTTGCCGCTTTTTGCCTTGTTTCAACACGAAAACGCAGTTGGTCTTCGTTTTGCCATTCTACTTTGGCGGGGCGCAGTTTCTCGCCGTCAAACTTAATCCGTGGTTGAGCAAGGCAAGTCCTTTTTCGTCCAATTTGCCGCGCACGCGCACCAGATATTCTTTTTCGCTGCCGCTGTTTTCGCCGATAAGCTGCTTGGCGATGCGGCCGTCCTGCGTCAACACCAGCAACCCGACGGAATCGATGTCCAGCCGACCGGCTGGGCGCCAAGCCGAATTTGTGTTTTTCGCTGAACGGGAATGCGGCTGTCGTCCCCTTCCCAACGGTTGTCGGCGGTAATCAGCTCGGCGGCGGATTTGTAGCCTTTTTCCGCCTGCGCGCTGACGTAGCCGACGGGCTTGTTGAGCAGGATGGTGACGCGCTCCGCCTGTTTTTCATGCGCCTGCCGGTTGAGGTCGATGCGGTCGCGTTCGGTCACTTTCTGACCGAGTACGGCGGTTTGCCCGTTGACCTTGACCCAGCCTTGCTCGATGTAACTGTCCGCCTCGCGGCGCGAGCATAAGCCCAATTGCGCCATACGCTTGGAAAGACGCATGGTTTCGTTTGAATCGTGTTCCATAATGGTCTGCCTGAAAAGAATGAATCAGATTATAAAGCCAAACCATCATTTTCCCTACCGACATTATCGCCATACCGCCCAGCTGACGGACGCGCGAAATGCCCGCCCATGTCGAATAAATACCGCCAAGCCCGTTTTATGACAAAGGTCGTCTGAATCAAACTATACTTTCAGACGACCCCTATCAATCACGGAGCTTATCCATGTCCATCCGTCTGACTACGCTGTCCCTAATACTCGCCGTCGCAGCCTGCACGCCCACCGTTTCCCCATCGGCAGAAACTTCGCCGACCGTCACCCAATCCGCCATCGATACCGCCTACTGGACCGAACAGCCCTATTGCAGCGGCCGCTATCAATTGCGCCTGCCGTCCCAAACGCCATCACGGCAGTACGCATCTTGATTACAATGGCTGGAGTGTGATGGTTATGTTTAACGACTGGAAGAGAAACGTTAGGAATATCAACGAGTTTAAAGCAAAATGGTAGAGCAGGAACAAAAATTGTCGTCGATACCCGTACCCTGATTCCGGATCGGGCAATGATGCAGGTAACGCGTAGGGATTTTGAATGGGAGCATATTATCCGAGATCGCGGTATGCCCTACGAAGCCGATTTATATTTCAAGCTGGATAATGATGATGCTTATATTGTGCGTAGTTATTTCCGCATTCCTTCTGATCACGGCAAAGCCCCTGCCAACTGGAAAAGCCCAAGAAAAAGAAGCAATAAACACCATGGAGAAAAAAATTCCGTCAAAGAAATCCTCAATGGGTTTGAAAACCAGACAGGAATTTGAAGTGCCAAATAAACACGGCATTTGTCTGATAGGCGGTTTTATCGCGGACGACGGCAAAAACCGTTTGAAGTCCATAGCACCGTCGAATTTGCCAAACAACACGATATGAGTCTGGAAATCATGCACGGCGACGTACTGGAGGCAGGCGAGCCGACGCTGCTGCAGCGTAAGGTAAATCTGGGGAAAGGCGCAATGGTTAAAGCGCTAACCCGCACCATCCGCCAAGGCAAACGTACCATCAACGGTATGTCGGGCGAGGAAAAATTGGTGAAATGGGGCGGTAACAAATATATGTTCTTTTGGGGAACGCGACGGTGGCGACCCGCGCATCATGATGCAGTTTGGTGCTGAGAAAAAGACGGAACGAAGCGCAGCGAAGCCGAAGTGCTGGCGATTTGGGATACGGTTTTTGCCGACTTTTGAAGCCTGTGAAGCCATAGCGATGAAAAGGTCGTCTGAAAATGTTTTTCAGACGACCTTTTTAATGAAAAGCAACTTATCGCCGCTCTTGCCGAAAGGGAGGAAAACGTGATGGGGATCGTTGGATACGAAGCAGAAAAACCTACACCCTCCCTTTCGTTTTGACGGCGGAGAAAAATCCCAAGCGGGTCATGCAGACAAATCATGCTTTTTGCAGCACAAACAAAAAAACCTGCCGTTTTCGGCAGGTTTTTTTATCGGATGACTCGCTGTACTACAGGCCGCTCAGACGGGCGGTGTCGTGTGCAATCATCAATTCTTCGTTGGTCGGGATAACAACGGCGACGGCTGCGCTGTCGGCGGTCGTAATCACGCCTGCGTTACCGAAGCGGGCTTTCAGGGTTGGCTTCGTGGTCGGCTTTTCAGACCGAGGAAGCCCAGGTAGCCGAGTACGCGCTCGCGGATGATGTCGGAGTTTTTCGCCGATACCGCGGTGAAGACGAGTACGTCCAGACCGCCGGCTGCCACAGCCATGCTACCGATGTATTTGGCGAGGCGGTAGATGAAGACGTCCAGGGCGAGTTTCGCGCCGGGATGGCCTTTGCCGGATTCTTCTTCGATGGTACGGCAGTCGTTGGACAGGCCGGACAAGCCGAGCAGAGCCGGATTTTTGTTCAACATGTCGGTGATTTGAGTGATGGTCATGTTGGCGTTTTTCAGCGAGGAAGCCGAAGACTGCGGGATCGATGTCGCCGCTGCGCGCTACCCATCACGAGGCCTTCCAGCGGGGTCAGTCCCATGCTGGTATCGCGTGATTCTCCGTTGGCGACGGCGGTAATGGACGCGCCGTTACCCAAGTGTGCAATCACCATGCGCAGGTCTTTTTATCTTTGCCGAGGAAACGGGCGGTTTCATCAGAAACGTAGCGGTAGCTGGTACCGTGTGCGCCGTAGCGGCGCAAAGCCGTATTTTTCATACAGTTCATGCGGAATCGCGTATGTGTAGGCGTGTTCCGGCATGGTTTGGTGGAAAGCGGTGTCGAACACGACAACGTTGGGCAGGCCTTTGAAAATGCTTTGTGCGGCACGCAGGCCCAAGAGGTGCGCGGGGTTGTGCAGGGGGCGAGCGGGGATACATTTTTCGATGCCGGCGATGACTTCGTCGTCAACGAGGATGGATTCGCTGTACAGTTCGCCGCCGCTGACGACGCGGTGGCCGATGGCGCCAATGCGGCTGTCGAGGCCGTGGGCTTTGAGTTCTTCCATCAGGGCTTCAACTGCGCCGGTGTGGTCGGGCTTGGCAGACAGGTCGACTTTGTGTTTTTCGCCGTTTACTTTGAACGTGATGTAAGCGTCGGGCAGGGTTGAGTTTTTCGGCAAGGCAGCTGAGCAGGACTTCTCCGCTGTCGTTATCAGCACGGCGCCTTTGAGGGATGAGCTGCCGCAGTTCAAAACTAAGATGAGTTTTTGGGTCATTTGTTGTGGCTCCTGGATGTTTCAGACGACCTGTGCGGGCAGTATCGGCAATCTGTTCTTTGTCGTGGATATACCGCCAAACATCTCCACGCAGGCATAGTGGATGCGCTTGAGGTTCGAGCGGGCATCTGCGCGGCAGGCCGTATCGGTTGGTGGCGTAAAATCTATGAAAAGAAAAATGACCGCTACATTCGGAATGGGGCAACTTTATGAATATTGCTTTCCGTGTGGTTTCTGCCGCCGCCGGTTGGACGGGGTCGTCTGAAATCGGTTGATGAATGTAAACCGCGCTATTCTAGCAAAAAAACAGGGGGCGGCTGCTTGGCTTAATGTTTGACTTGGAGCAGGCGGAAAGCGATAAAGGAAGATATTGATGTTTAAAGGGAAACGGTTTGTTTTCAGACAACCTGTCGAACGCGGGGGCGTAAAAGCCCTTTGCAGGGGACGTGTCAAACTGTTACATTTAGAAAGTTTTTGTATTCACTATGTCGTCTGAAAAACAGCGGCAGCCTTTTAAGATTCTTTGATATGCACTATTTCAGTATCCATACGCAACAAAGGCGCCCATGTGGGCTTTTTCATCATGCTGCCGGATGATGAATCCGAAACGCAGCCGCAGAGCGGGCGTTTTCGCCATCAAGCTGCAAAGTGAAGAAGGCGCGGCGGCGGAGGGCTTTTGGCGCCTTTCGGGCAAACCGAGATTCCGCAATATTGGCGCGTCGTGAAAGACCGTATCGAGCTGTTTTTCGACGACGCCCCTCGTCGGCTCGCTGCGCAACGAATATCTGACCGTATCGGGACAGACTTTTGTCTTAACCGATTTGACCGGAGCGATGTGATGGAAAGTATGTTTATCTTAGTGCCCATCAGCATTATTTTGGCGTTTGCCATCGGCTATTTTTTCTGGTGGTCGGGCAAAAACGGACAGTTTGACGATCTCGAAGGACCGGCACACCGCATCCTGATGGACGATGATTCCACCGACAAGCTGCTTGAAAACGAAATAGAAAAAGAAGAACAAGAATCCGAAAAATGAGCCTCAAAAAAAGACAATCTGAATTTCCCGACCAGCCGCCGTTTCGCCCCACTATTCGGCACGCAGTTTCTGGGCGCGTTCAACGACAATATGTTCAAAACCGCGCTGTTTGTGATGATCAGCTTTCTACGGTTTGGGCAAAAACGACTTCCTGCCCGCCAGCCAAATGCTGAACTTAGGCGCGTTGCTGTTTATCCTGCCGTATTTCCTGTTTTCCGCGCTGTCCGGACAACTGAGCCCCAAATTCGATAAAGCCGTCTTGGCGCGATGGATTAAAGTATTGGAAATCGTGATCATGGCGGTGGCGGCGTTCGGCTTTCTATATACAGTCTGCCCCGCTGCTCTTGGTCTGCCTGTTTTGCATGGGCGCGCAATCGACGCTGTTCGGCCCGCTGAAATACGCCATCCTGCCCGATTACCTCAACGACAAAGAGCTGATTATGGGCAACAGCCTGATCGAATCAGGGAACGTTCATCGCCATTTTGTTCGGTCAGATTTTGAGGCACGTCCGTCGCAGGCTTGCCGCCCTCCGTCGTCGGCATCTTAGTCTTGCTCGTCGCCATCGGCGGCACGCTGACCAGCTTCTTCATGCCTAACGTCCCGCCAAAGCCCCCAACACCAAAAATCGAGATGGAACATCGTCAAAGTACGCACGCGCTCCTGCGCGAAAACCGCACAATATGATTCCGTCTTACATCCATCATCGGCATATCATGGTTTTGGTTTATCGGCTCGGTTTACACCGCAACTGCCGACCTTTCACGCAAATCCATTTTGGGCGGCAACGACAACGTCTTCAACCTCATGCTCGCCCTATTCTCCATCGGCATCGCCGCCGGCTCGGTGTTGTGCGCAAAACTCAGCCACGAACGCCTGCTCTTGGGCTTGGTAACCGTCGGCACGACGGGTTTGACCGTATTCGGCTTGATTTTGGTATGGCTGACCCAAGGGCAACGCTTTACCGAACTCAACGGCATCACCTGGTTCCTGTCGCAAGGCATGGCGTATCCCGTCATGCTCGTCACGACGCTGATCGGCTTCTTCGGCGGCTTCTTCTCCGTCCCGCTCTACACTTGGCTGCAAACCGCCAGCAGCGAATCCTTCCGCGCCCACGCCGTCGCCGCCAACAACATTATCAATGGCGTGTTCATGGTATCGGCTGCCATTTTTAAGCGCGGTACTCTTGATGCTGTTCGACAGCATTTCCCTGCTTTACCTGATCGTCGCCATCGGTAATATCCCTTGATTGTTTACCTGATACAGCGCGAACCCCGGTTTCTTAAACGATATGGGCAAGATATTTCACAATATCGGCAAACGGTAAGCCCTAAGCTTAAAAAGATCGTCTGAAAACGGAAATTCCCATTTTCAGACGACCTTTTATTGTTCTTGAATCCGTCCAAAGCGGTCGGTATTCAATTATGAAGTCAGCGCAGCTTTAAGGATTTTGTTGACTTCGCCCATATCGGCTTTGCCCGCCAACTGGGTTTTCAACACGCCCATGGCTTTGCCCATGTCGAGCCATTCGGAAGCTCCGGTCATGGCGATTACGGTTTCCACGGCAGTGCGGATTTCTTCGGCGAGACATCATTTGCGGCAGGTAGCGGTGCAGGATTTCGATTTCGGCATTTTCTTTGTCTGCCAAGTCCTGACGGCCTGCTTCGGCGTAGATGTTGGCGCTGTCTTTGCGCTGTTTGACCATTTTGGTAATGATGGCAATCACTTTGCCGTCATCGGCTTCGGTGCGCTCGTCCACTTCAAATTGTTTGATGGCGGCATTGATGAGGCGGATGGTGCTCAAAGTAATTTGATCTTTGGCACGCATCGCGGTTTTCATGTCTTCAGTTAATTGTGCTTTCAGGCTCATGGGATGACTTTCGGGAAAAGATGGAAAAATACTGCCTTAGAGATTCTCTATTTTTCAGACGCCCCCTCGTCTTACAGGTCGTCTGAGAAACAAAACACACCGCAGGTCAAGCCTTGCGGTGTGTTTCAGCATCTGAGGGCAGACCTGCAATTGATGTTTAGTACATTTTTAGGAGGCAGTTGTTGGCTGCGCAGGCGTTTTTGCAGGGCGTTTTACGGCTGCGGCTTTTTGCGTTTGCGCTCGGTAGTCGGTTTTTCGTAAGCTTCACGGGCGCGCAGCTCAGTCAACAGACCGGTTTTTCTACGGCACGTTTGAAACGGCGCATGGCTACTTCGAAGGGTTCGTTCTCTTTAACGCGGATTGCAGGCATTTTATTTCCTTTAAATTGAATTCTGGTTTCAAACCGCCGAAATGGAGAAAGGTAAAAAGGGGCGGTTTGTCAAAAAAAGTGGTTGTTTGTATCTCGGGTGTCTTGCGACCGGCGGGATACGCGCCGTGATGTAAACATCACCTCCTAACAAGTCAGCTTGGGCGCCGGGATATGCCGTCGATGCGGCTGCAAATGAATGCGGGATTATCTTTGATTGCGTCGTTTCTGTCAAGTTTTGAAGGTCGTCTGAA